>OHAD01000046.1_pt1 | contig 141754 bp, 188 predicted proteins | sample 1577011 | NCBI WGS metagenome assembly OHAD01 (sample SAMEA3541510, study PRJEB24748) | human gut metagenome | biome: human gut; feature: human-associated habitat; material: faeces | place: China | collected 2012 | reverse complement strand
TTGCATCCCAATTTCGTAATGTCTGAGCAGATACGCCTATAATTTTTGAAAATTCGTGTATAGAATAATATTTACTCAAAGTATCAACTCCTTTCAATAATATTCTAGTCTAATATCTTATAAAACTCAATATCTACTTATATGATTTTATAATTTATCTTTAACTGTTAATGACCTCTTTTCTATTTGTGATAGGGTTCTCCCGACATGATCCGGTATCCACGGTAAATTTGCTCTAGCAGGATTACACGCATCAGCTGGTGCGGAAATGTCATTTTTGAAAAACTAAGTGCATAATCCGATTTTTCCAGAACTGCCTTCCCGATCCCTATGGATCCACCAATCACAAAAATAATGTGACTGGTTCCCTGAATGCCAAGTTTTTCAATTTTCTCTGAAAATTCTTCGGAGGTCAGCTGCTTTCCGCCTATCTCCAGTGTAATAAGATATGCATCCTCACGGATATATTTCAAAAGACGTTCGGCCTCTTTTTGCCGGATCATTTCCTCTGCATTTTCGCTGGCATTGTCCGGTGTCTTTTCATCCGCCACCTCAATGATCTCCAGCTTGCAGTAGCGGCTCAGTCTCTTCGTATATTCCGCGATCGCATCCCGCAGATACTTTTCTTTTATTTTTCCAACCGTCAGTACGGTTATCTTCATCCTGTTTTTTCCTCTCTTTCGCTGTATCAGTCTGTACAGTTATGCCCTTTCATACATATAAAGCTCATGCAGTGCTCTTGTTGCACAAATGTATTTTGCCTGCCCGGTCATCGGATTTTCTTTCTTCGGGAACACACCGAATACCTGATCAAATTCCAGTCCCTTTGCCATATAGAAAGTCGTTACTGTCACGCCTTTTTCAAAGGTACTGCTGTCCCGGTCAATACAGTTTACCGGAAGTCCACGGTTTGAAAGCATCCTGGTCATTGTATACGCCTCGTCCATCGTCTCCATCAGAACTGCGGCGGTCTCATATTTATCCATTCCGGCATCTGCCTCCCGGATAAGTTCATTTAACAGTTCCTCATCCGAATCAAATGTCTTTTCGGTCACTGGTTTGCCATGACGCTCCAGATATTCCAGATCCTTTTCCCCGGTAAATTTCGCTGCATACTCTGCGATTTCAATGGTATTCCGGTAACTTTTATTCATGATGATCTTGCGGATCGTACGTCCGAAAATCTTCGGCAGGAATGTCAGTACATCCTGCATCTGACTGTCCAGTGTCTGCGCCCGGTCGCCAAGGATCGTCATCCGGCAGGAAAACAGCTGGGACAGTACCACGTACTGCAAATATGAATAATCCTGCATCTCGTCGATCACCAGATGCTTGATATGCTTATGTCTGGTTCCTCCAAGCATCCGGTATTTGAGATAAAGTACCGGAAATACGTCTTCATACTGGAGTTTTCTGTTCTCATACGGAATTTTTGCCAGTGTCTCATACCCACTGTCCTCCAAAAACCAGTTATATATTTTGTAAATATCACGGGTGACATACATCCGGTTGAATTTCTCCCGGATCTCTTCTACCTCATCTTCCGGAAGATTCCGGTTATACAATGTCTCGTATTCATCCACCAGATATTCCATCACCGCATCCATTCTTGCAAGGATCGGAATATCCTGAAATTTGAAATAGAACAGATGGATCAGCTCCTCTTCGGTTTTTTCCAGAGTACGGATCTTAACCGGCTTAAAATCCATCAGCTGATCTTCCAGAACTGCCAGAAAACCTTCCATCTCTCCGACAAATCCGGCAGACTGCTTCTTCAGATAGCTCTCCCGGATTCCCATCTCCGGAAAATGGATCAGCTTCTCCAGATAATCATAACGGTCCTCACAGTCCGATACGATTCCTTTCAATTCTCTGTACGCAAACAGATCAAAACTCATCTCCTGGATATTTTCTTCTCCAAGCTCTGGCAGAATGTGGGAAATATAATCCGCAAATACGCTGTTCGGTGAAAGGATCAGGATATCCGATGCTTTTAAATTTTTCCTGTCGTGATACAAAAGATATGCAATCCGGTGCAGTGCAACGGAGGTTTTCCCACTTCCTGCGGCTCCCTGAATGACCAGAACTTTGTCCTTTACATTCCGAATGATCTCATTCTGTTCTTTCTGGATAGTACGGACAATATTCTTCAGTTGTACATCCCCGTTACTTCCAAGCTCCTGTTTCAGGATCTCATCATCAATCTTGGTGTCACTTTCAAATGCATAAACCATCTTCCCTTTCTTGATCTTATACTGCCATTTGGAAGTAATCTCCCCTTCAATGGTTCCTCCCGGTGCTTCATAAGAAGCCTGTCCTTTGTCATAATCATAAAAAAGACCGCTCACTGGCGCCCTCCAGTCGTAGATCAGTGGCGTCATTCCTGCCTTAGGCGCAAAATTGCCGATTCCGATGTAAAAACTTTCGCTTTCTTCTTCCCCCTCAAAGAGAAAATCCACTCTTCCGAAATATGGGGAGTCGATCATTTTCTTAAGGCGCTGTTTTTTCATCAGACGTTCATTGTTCGCATTAACTTCTCCGAGAAGTGCCTGCTGATTATCATAATTTTCATAACCATACTCATCCATCTCCGTATAGTTTTCCCAATAATAATCATGCATGCTCTCAATCTGTTTTTCTCCTTCAAGAAACAATGCGTTGATCTCGGTAATGCGTGTCTTCAGTTTCTCTTCAACCTCTTCCAGAAACCGAATCTCACTGTTCATTGCGTCGTTATTACTCATATTCAAACCCTCTCATGATTACATCTTCCGATGATTTGTGCAATCTCTTCCGGCATCTTTGCAATGTAATCTGCACCGGCACTTTGAAGCTCCGTAAGATCTCCGTATCCATACAGGACACCGATCACCTGGATCCCATTCTCCTTTGCACCGTAGATATCATTATTTCTGTCACCGACCATAACGACCTGATCGTAATTCTCCCTTTCCACGCCCAGGTTATCCAACGCATACCGGATCACATCCGCCTTCCGGATCAGAGAGCCATCCATCGTAGCCCCGTAAATCCCTGCAAAATATTTTGCAAAGTCAAATTTGTCCGCAATCCTTTTTGCATACTCTTCCGGTTTGGAAGTCGCCACTGCAAGTATATATCCTTCATTTTTCAAGGATTCCAGCGTCTCCGCAAGCCCTTCATACACCGAATTCTCAAAAATGCCTTTCACCGCATAATATTCCCGGTAATACTTTACTCCAAGCAGTGCCTCTTCCTCAGACATCCCATAATATTTCTCCATTGATTCCGTCAACGGCGGTCCGATAAATTTCTTTAAAGTATCCCGATCACCAACCTCCCGGTTCATTTTATTCAGTGCATACTCCACCGAATTCATGATCCCCGGTCCCGATTCCGTAATCGTCCCATCCAAATCAAATAAGATATATTTATACTTCATAATACCCCTCTTTCACAAAATAATACTTTTTTTATTGTACCATTTTTGACCAGTCCTGTCCAGAAATGTAAATCTACAGAACTCTTTTAAAATCAACCACAACATACAAACCAGCGTCCGATTTTCCCTCTATAACCGCCAGTTTTCTCCCCTTTGTATAACTTCTTTGCATTTTTTACCAATACCGTAGAACGACCACCTGGGGAAAAATAATTGCTCCAATTCTATTTTGTGCAATGGAGATGAAACTCAAAAATTATGGAAGCCTCTGCTGACATAATTTTCGCCCTAAGAGGTTCATCGGAATGGTTTGCACAACTTGAATTGGAGCAATTATTTTTCCCCAGGTGGTCTACACAACCCCTATAAAAAACCGCAGTCCCATCAAAGGAAACTGCGGTCATAACCCTTATTTATTTGAAAGATACTCGTCGATACCTCTTGCACCAGCTTTTCCCGCTCCCATAGCAAGGATTACTGTAGCTGCACCTGTTACGGCATCTCCACCTGCGTATACGCCTTCTTTAGAAGTCTTTCCGTGTTCTTCGTCTGCAACGATACATTTCCACTTGTTAACTTCCAGTCCTTCTGTTGTAGAAGAAATCAGCGGGTTCGGCGATGTTCCGAGTGACATGATAACTGTATCAACATCGATCACGAATTCAGAACCTTCAACCGGTACAGGACGTCTTCTTCCTGATGCGTCCGGTTCACCAAGTTCCATACGAACACATTTGATTCCTTTTACCCATCCATCTTCTTCGAGGATTTCTACCGGGTTTGTCAGTAGGTCGAACTGTACACCTTCTTCTTTTGCGTGATGAACTTCTTCTACACGGGCCGGAAGCTCTTCTTCGCTACGACGATATACGATATGAACTTCTGCTCCAAGACGAAGTGCTGTTCTTGCAGCATCCATTGCTACGTTACCACCACCAACAACTGCAACTTTCTTACCAGCTGCGATCGGTGTATCATAAGAATCATCAAATGCTTTCATAAGATTACTTCTTGTCAGGTATTCATTTGCAGAAAATACACCGTTGGCATTTTCCCCCGGGATTCCCATGAATTTTGGAAGTCCTGCTCCTGATCCGATAAATACTGCTTCGAATCCTTCGTCTTCAATCAGCATATCGATTGTAGTAGATTTACCGATTACAACGTTTGTCTCAAAGTGAACACCAAGCTCTTTTACTTTTGCGATCTCTTTTGCAACGACTTTCTGTTTTGGAAGACGGAATTCCGGAATACCATATACAAGTACTCCACCGAGTTCATGAAGTGCTTCAAATACAGTTACATCATAGCCAAGCTTTGCAAGGTCGCCTGCACAGGTAAGTCCTGCCGGACCAGAACCGATAACAGCAACTTTGTGTCCGTTCTTCTTGTCAGCTCCAACCGGTTTGATGTCATGCTCCAGAGCGTAATCAGCAACGAATCTTTCCAGCTTACCGATAGAAATAGATTCTCCTTTGATACCACGGATACATTTTCCTTCGCACTGTGATTCCTGCGGACATACACGTCCACAAACAGCAGGAAGTGCAGAAGACTGTCCGATAATCTTATATGCTTCTTCGATATTGCCTTCTTTTACTTCATGAACGAATGCAGGAATATTGATTCCTACAGGACATCCCTGAATACATTTAGCATTCTTACAGTTGATACAACGGCTTGCTTCTTCCATTGCCTCTTCCTGATTATATCCATAACATACTTCTTCAAAATTTGTTGCACGTACCTTCGGATCCTGTTCTCTTACAGGTACTTTCTTTAATACGTCTGCCATTATTCGTCACCTCCGCAATGACCGCATCCACCGTGATGTGTGTCACCTTCCTGTAATTTCAGCATAGCTCTGCCTTCCTGAGTCTTATACATCTGCTGTCTCTTCATTGCTTCATCAAAGTTAACGAGATGTCCGTCAAATTCCGGTCCGTCTACACATGCAAATTTGATTTCATCGCCTACGTGGAGACGGCATGCGCCACACATACCTGTTCCGTCTACCATGATCGGGTTCATGCTGACGATAGTCGGGATTTCGAGTTTCTTTGTGAGCAGACATACGAATTTCATCATGATCATCGGACCGATTGCAACACAGACATCATACTTGTTACCTTCTGCAACAAGTGCTTCGATCTTTGTTGTTACCATACCTGCATGTCCGTATGTACCGTCATCTGTACATGGGTAATAATTTCCTGCAACTGCTTCCATCTCTTTTTCGAGAATCAGCATATCTTTTGTCTTAGAACCAACGATAACATCTACATCGATCCCATGTGCGTGCATCCATTTAACCTGCGGGTATACAGGGGCTGCACCAACACCACCGGCTACAAATAAGATCTTTTTATTCTTCAGACTCTCAATATCCTCTGAAATCAATTCAGATGGGCATCCAAGCGGTCCTGTGAAATCTCTGAAAGAGTCTCCTGCTTTTAATTGTGCCATCTTCTCAGTAGATGCTCCTACTGTCTGGAATACGATGGTAATTGTTCCTTCTTCTCTGTCATAATCGCAGATTGTCAGCGGAATTCTTTCCCCCTTGTCATCCATCTTGACAATTACGAACTGTCCTGGCTCACAGTGCTTTGCCACACGTGGTGCTTCTACATCCATAAGATAAATCTTATCAGCCAGTTTTTCAGCTTTTCTTATCTTGTACATTGCATTGCCTCCTAAAATATTTACTCTCTTTATGATAAATTATTGCAAAGTAAATAGCAAGTATTTCTTTTTAATTTGTTAAAAAATTATTTATGTCATAAATATAACTATCTTTTTTATCTATAAGTACCAACATTTCTTCTATAAATCTGCCAAAATTCTTCCGGTTATCAAAATTTTCAACTACATAAAATCTTGTGCCGACACGAACTTTTACCTGCTGACCGGATATAAAAATGAGACAGACGGTCAATATTGAGTCCGTCTGTCTCTGTAAGAACTGTATTCTCTTTTTTAAAAATCTACTTCTGTTCCATAATATGTACAGTTGAAAAGTTTTTCCATAGCTGCCGGATCGATCGGACGTGGGTTGGATCCTGTACATGCATCACCAACTGCAAGTTCTGAAATCTTTGCAATTTTTTCTTTGAATTCTGCTTCGTCAATACCGAAATCTTTCAGTGTCTTCGGAATATTCAGTTCTACATTAAATGCATCGATCTTTGCACACAGGCTGTTGATCAGCGCTTTCTCAGATGTGCCCGGAAGTCCCATTCTGCGTGCGATTTCTGCATAACGTTTTGCAGCGACCGGATCTTTTGCATTGTATTTAATTACATATGGAAGATAAATTGCATTTGCGCATCCGTGCGGAATGTGTCCGGTTGAGAATGCCGCACCTGTCTTATGTGCCATAGAATGTACGATTCCAAGAAGTGCATTGGAGAATGCCATTCCTGCAAGACACTGTGCATAATGCATCTGCTCTCTTGCTACCATATCACATTTGTAAGATGCCGGAAGGTAATCCAGAACCATCTCGATTGCCTGCAGTGCAAGCGGATCTGTAAATGGACAGTTCAAGGTAGATACATAAGCTTCGATCGCATGTGTCAGTGCATCCATACCTGTGTAAGCAACCTGCTTTACCGGGAGACCCATGACAAGATCCGGATCTACAATTGCAACGTCCGGTGTAATATTAAAATCGGCAAGTGGGTATTTTACTCCGGTCTGATAGTTGGTAATAACGGAGAATGCTGTTACTTCTGTTGCTGTTCCTGATGTTGACGGAATTGCAGCAAATTTTGCTTTTGTTCTTAATTCCGGGAAGTTGAACGGAATACAGAGATCTTCAAATGTAACATCCGGATATTCATAGAATGCCCACATTGCTTTTGCAGCATCAATCGGTGATCCGCCACCCATAGCTACGATCCAGTCCGGCTGGAACTCTTGCATAACTGCTGCACCTTTCATAACGGTCTCAACAGATGGATCTGGCTCAACACCTTCAAAAAGCTTTACTTCCATTCCTGCTTCTTTCAGATAGTTCTCAGCTCTGTCGAGGAATCCCTGACGCTTCATGGAACCTCCTCCGACAACCAGGATTGCTTTTTTTCCTTTCAGGTTCTTCAGTTCTTCAAGACATCCTTTTCCATGGTAAATATCTCTTGGTAATGTAAATCTGCTCATTTCAAACACTCCTTCGCCCTTAAAGTATGTTATCTTTTTGACAATCACATTGTATCTCAATTCTATCCTTTTTGCAATATTTTACCACAAATAAATTGTATTTGTTTCCATACAATTATACATTTTTAATAAGCCATATTATCCCCACTCTATTCATAAAATATTTGATTTGTGATATATTTCACATATTTACGCAAGTTATCCACAAATGAAAGTAATCGAAAAAGAGTACGCTTTACCAGTCTGCTCTGACAAGCAGACGACTCGGCATACTCTCTTCTTAAAATCGGGTTTTACTCTATATTCAGTTCATAATTTCTTCTTGTGACATCACTTAATCTGCCTTTTTGATCCTGCAGAACAAAGCTGAAAATCGTACTTCCCGCCGGCATTACGATCGGCCCGGTATACTCCTGCGTCGCAGAATTATTCTCCGGATCCGGATCTGATCCATCCGTCGTGTAATATGCCGTATACTTATCCGGTACAACTACACTGATTGATTGGACATGGTTATACTGCCCGGTCGATGGAGTCACCGCCGGCGCATCTGCAATCGGGAACTCAACTTTATAAGTTTTACTTTCTGTCAGGCTTGGAATTCCTTTCTTATTAACAGAAATTGCTTTCACCGTTGTCTCACCTTCACCGATCTTGATCGGTTCCGTATATTTCGTACTTGAAGTTGTCGGCTCTGAACCGTCTGTCGTATAGTAGATCGCTTTTCCTTTTCCGGTCAGTTCCAGTGCCTGCACTTCATCATATGTCTCTGTCTCATCCAGACTAAACTCCGGTTCACCTGACACATAATCCTTCAGTGCTTCAAGAACCGTATCACTGGTACATGCATTCAGAAGCGGTGATACCTTTTCTTCCTGTTTGGTATCAATATAAAATTCTACCGCTGCACGATAAATTTCTGCATTTCCGGACTGCTTTGCAATCTCGTCTGTAAAAACTTCTTCTGCCTGATCCAGATCATCCTTGGCAATATAAACCTTTGAAATCCCTGTATAAGCTTCTGCTTTCTTCGGACTTCCAGAAGCTGCTTTTTCAAATACAGTGAGTGCGTTCTCATATTCGGAAGCTGCCAGAAGCCGGTATCCTTTCTTTACTTTTCCGGTATATGAATTTTGATAAAACAAGAAAATGAGTCCTGCCAGAACAATACACCCCGCCAATAGCATAAGCAGCATTTTCCGGCGTTTTTTTCTGGCGCGCTCTTTTCTCTTTTCTGCCCGCATACGCCGCAATCTGCGTTCTTCTTCATACGCTCTTCTCGTCTGTTCCCGCGCATCTTCTCTTTGACCCACACGTCCGGTAGCCGGTCTGACATCACTGCGTCTGACCACTGCATCTCTTCCACGCCTGGTCACAGTTCCCTGCTGGCGACGACCAACACTTCCCGAATTTCCCACACACCTGGTCTCTCCTCCAACAATTTCCCGTCTTTCATATACCGGATTTGCCGCACCAGAATAGCTGACATCTTGCTTTTCCTGCTCACCCAGATGAAGCGACATTGTCTGTGTAATGCCTCCTTTTAACTGAGCAGTCAGCATATCATCAAGTGGGTTATAATCAGGCACGATCTGTATTTCCCTGCCGCATCTAGGACAGATCAACTGATCTTCAGGCAAATCTGCTCCACAGTGCATACATTTCATTGTCTTTCGTCTCCTTCTGGTATCATACTTCTTTTAGAACAATCCGGTAATTTTACCGTCTTCTACATCAATTCCATTTGCTGCAGGTACTTTCGGAAGACCCGGCATGGTCATGATTGCTCCGGTAAGAGCAACAACAAATCCTGCTCCTGCATTTACATAGACTTCACGGATATGGATATCAAAGTTCTCCGGACGTCCAAGAAGCTTCGCATCATCGGACAGAGAATACTGGTTCTTTGCCATACATACCGGGAACTTGCCAAAGCCCATTGATTCAATTCGTGCAAGCTGTTTCTTTGCAGCAGGTTCATATACAACACTCTTTGCTCCGTAAATCTCTTTGCAGATTGTCTCGATCTTCTCTGCAATTGATAACTCATCACTGTAAATCGGATGATAATGGCTTTCTTTTGTCTCCAGAGTCTGTAATACTTTCTCTGCCAGCTCTTTTCCGCCGTCTCCGCCTTTACCCCATACTTCTGCAAGAGCAAATTCGCAGCCTCTGTCTTCGCAGAACTTACGGATAAATTCGTATTCTGCTTCAGTATCACTGACAAATGAATTCAAGGTAACCACAACCGGAACACCGAATTTCTGCAGGTTCTCAATATGCTTTTCAAGATTTACAATTCCTTTTGCAAGAGCATCCAGATTTTCTTTGTTCAGTTCGTCTTTTGGCACGCCACCATTGTATTTTAATGCACGTACCGTTGCAACCAGAACTACAGCGTCCGGTTTCAGTCCCGCCATACGGCACTTGATATCCATAAACTTCTCTGCACCCAGATCCGCACCGAATCCCGCTTCTGTGATCGTGATATCACTCAGCTTAAGTGCCATCTTGGTTGCACGTACACTGTTGCAGCCATGTGCAATATTTGCGAACGGGCCACCGTGTACCAGTGCCGGTGTATGTTCCAGAGTCTGAATAATATTCGGCTTGATCGCATCCTTTAACAGTGCTGTCATTGCACCGGTTGCATGAAGCTGGTCAGCTGTAACCGGTTCTCCGGAAAATGTATAGGCAACAATGATTCTGCCAAGACGTTTTTTCAGATCTTCCAGATCGTCTGCCAAACATAAAATTGCCATAATTTCGGACGCAACCGTGATCACAAAATGATCCTCTCTTACCATTCCGTCCATTTTATTTCCAAGACCAACTACTACATTACGCAGTACACGGTCATTCATATCTACACACCGTTTCCACACAACCTGTCTCGGATCGATTCCAAGAGCATTTCCCTGCTGGATATGGTTGTCAAGAAGAGCTGCAAGCAGGTTATTTGCCGATGTGATCGCATGAAAATCTCCGGTAAAATGAAGATTCAGATCTTCCATCGGTACAACCTGTGCATAACCACCGCCGGCAGCACCGCCTTTAATTCCAAAGCAAGGTCCGAGCGATGGCTCGCGCAGAGCGATCAGAGCTTTTTTGCCGAGCTTTGCCATTGCCTCTCCAAGTCCAACGGTAATCGTCGTTTTTCCCTCTCCCGCCGGAGTCGGATTGATTGCAGTAACAAGTACCAGCTTTCCATCTGGTCTGTCTTTTACTCTTTCCATCAATTCGTCCGATAATTTTGCCTTATACTTGCCGTAAAACTCAAGGTCTTCCTCTTCAATTCCAACCTTTGCTGCAACCTCGCGAATATGGAGCATCTCTGCCTCCTGTGCGATCTGAATGTCTGTTTTCATAATTATATCCTCCCTTTTTTCTTCTGCGTTTCTTAAACTGATTCTTCTATGTATTGCTCAAACTGTTCCATAGACATCAGTACTTTTCTTGGTTTGGTACCTTCTTCTTCTCCTACGACTCCCGCCTCGGCAAGCTGATCCATAATCCGCGCCGCACGGTTAAACCCGATCTTAAACACCCGTTGGAGCATTCCGATCGATGCTTTGTCTTTTTCAATAATAAACTTTCCTGCATCTACAAAGTAGACATCTTTGTCGTCCTCGGAAGATGCTCCTCCCGCAGATACATTCTGATTACTATTCACCTGCTTCTGGATTTCTTCACTGTAGGCTGCGCCTCCGCTGTTCTCTTTCAGGAAATCAACCACTGCCTGGACTTCTTTATCAGAAACAAAAGCCCCCTGAACACGTACCGGCTTCTGATAGCCAGCCGGATAGAACAACATATCGCCTTTTCCCAGCAGCTTCTCCGCGCCATTCATATCAATGATGGTACGGGAATCCACACCGGATGATACAGAAAATGCTATTCTTGATGGCATATTCGCCTTAATCAGACCGGTAATGACATTAACCGATGGTCTCTGCGTTGCAAGAACCAGATGAAGTCCTGCCGCACGCGCAAGCTGTGCCAGACGGCAGATCGCCTCTTCCACTTCTCCAGGTGCAACCATCATCAGGTCTGCAAGTTCGTCTACGATGATTACAATCTGTGGAAGTTTCTGTGCTTTATTCGGATCATCAATATCTTTAATGTTCTCGACTTTATCATTGTAACCTTTCAGATCACGGACATTATACTCGGCAAAAAGCTGATAACGTCTGTTCATTTCCGCAACCGCCCAGTTCAAAGCTCCTGCTGCCTTCTTCGGATCCGTTACAACCGGGATCATCAGATGTGGAATTCCATTATATACACTTAATTCCACCACCTTTGGATCTACCATGATCAGCTTCACATCCTCCGGTTTTGCTTTGTAGATAATACTCATAATGATCGTATTGATACAGACAGATTTACCGGATCCTGTAGCTCCTGCGACAAGCAGATGCGGCATCTTTGCAATATCTGATACCACCACTTTACCTGAAATGTCACGACCTGTCGCAAATGCGATCCGTGATCTACTTTTCTTAAATTCATCTGATTCCAGAAGATCACGCAGCATAACTGCAGTATTTTCCTTATTCGGAACTTCAATGCCGACCGCTGCTTTTCCCGGGATCGGTGCCTCAATACGGATATCAGCCGCCGCCAGGTTCAGTTTGATGTCATCCGCAAGTCCTACGATCTTGCTGACTTTCACCCCCATCTCAGGCTGTAACTCATAGCGTGTGACAGAAGGTCCGCAGCTGATATTAGTGATTGTAACATTCACACCGAAGGTTTGAAGTGTCTTCTGGAGCTTTGCTGCTGTCTCCCGCAGATGCGCATCCGAATCTCCGGAGGTTTTACTTCCATGCTTCAACAGACTAAGAGGTGGAAAGCGGTATTCCCTGACCGATTTCTCACTTTTTGCAATCGTATCTGCAACAGCAGCCACCTCTTTTGGGATATCTGCCTTAACTTTTGAATTTCCGGAGACCTGTCTTTTTATTCCGTCTTCTGTCTGCACCGCTGATAAATTTTCTTCAGCCACATCTGTCTGTATATCTTTACCGGACTCCGTCTTTTTTTCTGCTTCCTGCATCGCTCCTTTTAAGAACTTCGGGAGTTTTTCTTTCACCGGCTCAAGGGGAACCGGTTCCGGATCCGGGATCAGCTCTGTAGCGGAAAGGGGCATCGCACGATTGATCACTACATCATCCAGTGCAATTTTCCCAGTCTGTTCCATAATGTGCTTTGCAGCCGCTTCTTCTGCACCGGCAAGCACGCTGCTCATATCCTTCCGGCTGCGTCTGGTAGCTTTCTTTTCTGTGCTTTCCTTTGCATCTTTTCCGGCTTTTTCTTCTGCTTTTTCTGCCTCGTTCTCTTTTCCTCCAACTGTCGAATTAAAGGAAACGCCGCTTACCTGATAATCAACACGCATAGCTTCCCGTCTTGCCCTGCGTTCCTCAGCCTCTTCTTTACGCTTCTGCATGTCCTCTCTGGCACGGTCATACGCTTTTTCCCCGCCGATCTTCATTCCTTTTAGAATAGACTTTTCTGTGATAAGGACTACACAGATCACCATTAAAATGATCACGACAACATATGTACCAACTTTACCGATTGCCGGCACCAGTCTGACCGCAATTGCCTTTCCGACAGATCCGCCTTTTTCATCGATCAGTTCAAAGAGCACACAGCACTGAACCAGTAATACAACGCCTGCAACAGTCTTAATATATGCGATCCTGTTTCCTTTATTGGAAACCACAAACGCGACTCCACAAAATAAAAGCAGTGGAAATACATACGCCATCCAACCCATCATTCCCTGCTGCAGTGCTGCAATCTTTCTTCCAAATGCACCTGCAAGTCCGAAATTGCTGATTGTGAGCAGAATCCCTACCGCAAGTGTCACCCAGATCAGAATCTCCGTTGCAAGAAATGATTCTTCCTGCGGCACAGCTTTTGATGTGGTATTCTTTCTGGTTGTCTTCGCAGATTTTGCAGACTTTGCACTTGTCTTCTTCGTAGGCTGCCGCTTTTTCGCCGTGCTCTGCTTTGCATTTTTCTTTGTTCCGGTTGTCTTTGAAGCCATCAAACTTCCCCCTTGTATTTATACTCTTTATCTTGTAATCAAATGACCGATTCCTTCTCCTCTCTCCCCAGATATAGTATCCGGAATCAGTCATCAAAAGTGTATACTTGTACATACTATTTTATTATAGCATCCTCTTTGCCTTATGTCATCTCATAATTTTTATCAGTATTTTCCATTTTTTCATCAATCATTTCATGCAATTTATTTAATGCATCTCTTATTCCGCCAACTTCGTCAATGAGTCCTTCCTCCACTGCACGTTTTCCTTCCAGCATTGTCCCCACATCTTTGACAAGCTGTGTGGAATCCAGCATCAGTTCTTCAATCCGCTCCTGTGACATTCCGGAATGCTCTGCAAGGAATCCGGTGATCCGGTCCTGCGTCTTTTCAATATTCCGCAGGCTTTGTGCCACACCGATGAACATTCCGCTTGTCCGCACCGGGTGAATGATCATCGTCCCACTTGGAACAATAAAAGAATAATCTGCCGACACAGCAAGAGGTCCACCGATAGAATGACACCCTCCAAGTACCAGAGATACTGTCGGTTTGCTTAAAGACGCGATCATTTCCGCAATCGCAAGTCCCGCCTCCACATCTCCGCCCAGTGTATTTAAGAGAATCAGCACACCATCAGTCTGAACACTGTTCTCAATCTGTGCCAGCTTTGGAAGCAGGTGCTCATACTTGGTTGCCTTTGTACTGCCTGAAACCGTCTCATGCCCTTCTACTTCGCCGATGATCGTGAGTAGCTCGATCTGATGATTCCGACGTCGGTCAAGCGAAAGCATTCCCATTTCTTTAACATGTTCATCTTCTTCCTTTGTGGTTTCCGGCTCTGTCTCTCTGACTTCCTTTTCTTTATTTTCTATATTTTCTACAGTCTGTTCCCTGCTCTTTTTCTTGCGTATCTGGTATTCTTTTACATCCGTTTCTTCCTGTATTTTCATTGCCGCATTCCTCCGTTCTTTTTAGCTTAGTATAGACAATGCTTATGAAAATATGCAGGATTTTCGCCACAGAAATGAATCGCAGATTCTTGTAGCGACACAAATCTGTACCTGATTCACTGTATATGCAAAAGAGAATGCGACTCGGCACATTCTCTTTGATTTAAACATTATGAAAATAAATATTTCCTGCGCAGGCTATATACCATATCCGTATAAATCTTGCGGCATGCCTCCAGATTATCGGATTCGATCATGGAAACACATGGGTGAAGATAACGGCACCAGATATCTGCATATACATCTTCTGAATTTTCCATCCGGTTGATCCGGTTTACGATTGTCGGAGCAATATCGTAATACTCGGCAACAATTTCTTCGCCGCCTTTCTGATTCACCAGATATTCATCTCTGTATCTTCTCATCAGATTCAGTTCGTAACAGTCATCTGGTTTTCCAAGGCTTGCACATACGGCTGTAGTAATATAGCAGAGACGTGATTTGAAGCCTCCCTGGATCTGCTCGAATTCCGATTTACTGATCTTTAGTTCCAGATCATGATCATTCCAGCGTTCGATCATGCAGTCTACAATCTCTTCACAAGCATCCATTCTGCCATAACGGAACATCGGGATCACATACGTAACCATGCCCAGATTATATTTCATAAGTACATTTTCTTTTTTTCTTTTTGAACTTTCCTGATCCAGTACTTCCCGCATTCTATCCGGCAGAACAGCAGCAATCTCTTCAATCTCTTCCTGTCTGTCTTCCGAATTCTCGCATTCCTGTGCAATCTCAGTAAAAAGCGGCTTATACTTCTCGTATGCATTTTTAAACGAATCCGCATAAGTCTTTTTATTGAAATCTCTAGAAATCGGAATAATCTGGTCAAACAGGTCATTCAGTCCATTCTGTATACTCTGATTCATTCAGGTTCCTCCCGGAATCTATCCTATGCTTCTTCCCAGTTATGATATACTTCCTGTACATCATCATCATCTTCAAGAAGATCAAGCGTCTTCTGAATGTTCTTGATATCTTCTTCGTTGTCCAAAGTTACCCATGTCTGTGGAATCATTGTAACTTCTGCGCTTGCCATCGGAATACCCGCTTCTTCCAGAGCAAGACGAACCTCACTGAAATCATTCGGATCTGTAAGAATTTCAAAGCTGTCCTCTTCTTCCGAAAAATCTTCTGCTCCTGCATCCAGTGCCTGCATCATCAGATCATCTGCATCCAGTTCACATTCTTCTTTATCGACAATGATCTGTCCTTTCTGATCAAACATGAAAGAAACACATCCACTGGTTCCGATATTTCCTTTTCCCTTTGTGAAAGCGCTTCTTACATTAGAAGCAGTACGGTTACGGTTATCAGTAAGTGCATCAACGATGATTGCAGTTCCGTTCGGTCCGTATCCTTCGTATACGATGTGTTCGTAGTTGTTAGCATCTCCGTCTCCGGCTGCTTTTTTGATACTTCTGTCAATATTGTCATTTGGCATATTATTTGCTTTTGCCTTTGCAATCGCATCACGGAGTCTGCTGTTGTTAGCCGGATCAGCTCCGCCTCCTTCTTTGACTGCTACAGCGATTTCACGACCGATCTTCGTGAATACTTTTCCTTTTGCTGCGTCGTTTTTTTCTTTTTTATGCTTGATATTCGCAAATTTTGAATGTCCTGACATTACTTTTTACCTCTCTTCAGTATTTTTACTATTCTCAATTGTACTATTTTATCACTTTTTTGTCCTACTGACAAGGACTTTGCGTATTGTATTATTATCAACTGACAATACATGGAACAGATAGCCTCCGAATTCCACCTGACATTCTTCATCTTCCGAAGGAATTCTGTCCAGGCAGTCGATCAGATAACCATTGATCGTATCGTAATCTTCTTCGTTGAAACTGATTCCCAGAAGCTCTTCCAGATCCTCCAGCTGTGTCATACCATCCACGATATATGTACCATCTGCCTGTTTGATGATCAGCTCTTCTTCCTCATCATACTCATCCTGGATATTTCCAACGATTTCTTCTACAATATCTTCCATCGTTACGATTCCTGATGTCTGTCCATACTCATCCAGCACGATCACCATATGGCTCTTGTCCTGCTGCATCTGTTGAAACAGTTTGTCAATCGCCTTTGTTTCCGGGATAAATCCTGCCGGACGGATGGCATCCTTCAGATCATGCACTGGTTTTTTCCTTGCCGGACCGTCCAGGTAGCTCTGCATCGCATCCCGGATATGAAGAATCCCCACAATGTTGTCAATATCTTCTTCATAAACCGGGAATCTGGATTTGTTCTCCTCCAGCATAAAGGTAAGTGCTTTTTCCAGAGATTCCTCTCCATCCAGTGCTACGATATTTTTCCGGTGCGTCATGATATCTTTTGCATCCGAATCCATATATTCAAAAATGTTGGTGATCATCTTCATCTCACGTCTTGTCAGAACACCTTTTTCATAGCCTTCCAGTACTTTTTCAATGATTTCTTCTGCAATTTTCTCTTTATCTTCATTGTCAGAAAATACATTTTTCATTTTCTGAAGTAAATTACCTTCCGTTTCCATTGCTTTCCATACTTCTCCTCTTTTATGTATGAAGCATCAGGCTGACGCACAGCGCTTCATCGACTTTTCTCATAAGCTCTTTGTCTACCCGGCACACGTAATCCTTCAGTCTCTGTTTATCGATAGTCCGAATCTGCTCCAGAAGGACAACAGAATCCTTAACGATTCTGTACCTTTTTGCATCGATTTCCACATGTGTCGGCAGCTTCGCTTTATTCATCCTTGAAGTGATCGCGGCACAGATAACGGTCGGACTGTGCCGGTTCCCGACATCATTCTGGATGACAAGAACCGGACGCACACCGCCCTGCTCCGAACCGACTACCGGACTTAAATCCGCATAATAAATATCTCCACGCCTGATCTGCACTTCTTTCACACTCCGCTTATCAAGATACTTTCATTATTGCCAGCTTTCTCCTGCTGTATTCATATCTCTTTCGAAGTGCATCCCCGCATTTTAGAAATAATCGACCTGCTCTACAACTTTTCCGTCACGCAGATATTCCCTCGGAACACGTTTATTGATATCACAGATAAATTCATAGTTAAATCTGCCGCTCAGACCGGCAAGCTCATCTATTGAAAGATAAGCATCCCCATCGTGGCCGACCAGTGTTGCCCTGTCACCAAATTTCACATCCGGAATTCCGGTCACATCTACCATAAACTGATCCATACAGACTCTGCCAAGGATCGGTGCCTTCTGACCATGGATCAGAACATATCCTTTGTTGGAAAGACTTCGTGGGTATCCGTCTCCATATCCCGTCGGGATTGTGGCGATCTGCATCCTTTTCGGGGCAACAAAGGTGCCTCCGTAGCTGACTTCCGTACCCTTTTCAATCCATTTCACATAAGTCACGTGCGCGATCAGCTCCATTGCCGGCCGGAGCGGAACTGCCTCCTTATTGACTTCATCTGACGGATACAGTCCATAGGTAGAAATCCCGGCTCTCTCCAGATTCATTCCAAGCTTTGGCATATCAATGATACTTGCACTGTTTGCACAATGATAATAAGTAAATTCCATACCTTCTGCTGCAAGATGTTCTTTCATCCACAGAAAAGCACGGATCTGTTCCAGTGTCGTGGTCTTATCCGCCTCATCTGCCTTTGAAAAATGGGTAAACATTCCTTCGCAATCCGTATAAACAAGCCTGCCGATCTTAAGGATCTCCTCTACACTTTCTTTCGCTACCGGAAAACCAAGTCTTGACATTCCAGTATCGATCTTAATGTGCAGATATGCCTTCTTCCCCATACGATATGCGGTCTCATCCGCAAGCTTCGCAAGCTCATAGCTGTAAGTTGTCATGCGGATCTCATGACGGATCATCTCTTCCAGCTGGTCCGGGAAAATACATCCCAGGCAAAGAATCGGCTTCTGAATGCCGGCTTTTCTGAGTACAACACCTTCATCCAGAGTTGCGACCGCATAGCCCCAGACATAGTCCACATCTTCCAGCATTCTTGAAATCGGCACCGCTCCATGACCATAACCATCTGTCTTGATGACCACGACCATCTTGGTTCCTTTTTCTATATTTGCATGCATCATTTCCATGTTATACATCACCGCATCCAGATCGATCACCGCACGCAGTCTGCTGTATTTCTTCATTCTGTCATATCCTCCAATTCCTTAAGTGTTCTGCCGAGCATTTTCAAGAGATCACCCGCAAGCACACTGTAAGAGCCAAGTTCTTTTCTGGCATGATCTCCGCACAGACCATGCAGATAAACGCCAAGCACAGCGGCATCATCCGGTCTCATATGCTGTGCCATAAGTCCGGTGATCATTCCTGCAAGCACATCTCCCGATCCGGCCTTTGCCATTGCCGCATTACCGGTGGTATTGATCATAAGCCTTCCCTCTGGCGCTTTCACAAGTGTCCTGCTGTCTTTCAGTACACAGACAGCATGGACTTTTTCTGTATATTTCCTTAATAGCTCTCTTCTGTTGTCTTTTAATTCCTGTACGCTGTATCCGGTCAGTCTGGACATTTCTTTCATATGTGGAGTAAGTACATATCCGGAAGGATTCATCCGAATCTGTTCGATCCCCCACTCATCGGTCTTTGCCAGAAGGTTCAGTCCGTCCGCATCAATAACAGCCGGGGTTTTATTATTCTCAAGCACCTTTTTCAGTAATTCCTCCGAATGCGGTCCCATACCGAGTCCGCATCCAATACAGAGCACATCCGCCCATTCCAGCAAATCCGGAAGTTCTTCAAATGATTCTGTCTCGTCCAGAGAATAGGTCGTCATTACCGCCTCCGGTAAAAGTTCCTGTAAGATTGCCCGGTTACTTTCCTCCGTATAAATCCGGACAAGACCCGCTCCCGAAAGATATGCTGCCCTGGCACTTAAATATGCAGCACCGGACATTCCTTTGCTTCCGGTAATCATCAGAACCTTTCCATAAGTCCCTTTATTAGAATCCGGTTTCCTTTGCGGCAGCATTGCCGGCACATCGGATTTTTCAAGTGCCATGCAGATTTCTTCTTCCGCAAAAAACTCCGGTCTGGTAATTCCGATCGGCGCTGTAACAAGCTTTCCTGTATACTCACATCCCGGATATAGGATCTGTCCCATCTTCTGAAACGCAAAGGTCACTGTAAGATCTGCTTTAAATGCCGTTCCAAGCACTTTTCCATCATCCGAACGGATCCCTGAAGGAGTGTCGACTGCCACCTTACAGGCAGTCATCCGATTCATCTGATCAATCACCTCTGCGTATCTGCCTTTTATTTCACGGGATAGGCCAATACCGAATACGGCATCTATAATAACACTATATTCTTTCTGTGGCAAACTGTTTCCTACAGATATTCCCAGATTTTCCAGAATTTTCATCTGGATTTTTGTTTCTTCACTACGATGGTCATAATTTCCGACCAATACTACATCTGGATGATTTCCTTCTTCTACGAGCATCCTTGCAATTGCGAATCCGTCACCACCGTTATTGCCACTTCCACACACGACCAATGCTTTCGACAAATCTATGTCTTCTGCTTTCATCGCAGCCACACACTGAAGTGCCGCCCGTTCCATCAGGACAAGGGACGGGACTTGCATCTTCTGTATCATTCTCTGATCCGATCTTCTCATCTGATCTGCTGTCAGTATTTCTTTCATATCCGGTCTCCCATACATTTAATTTTCAAAAAGGTGCAGGAAAAAACTTTCCTGCACCTCTGCCTTCTGGTCTGCTTTGCCTACTTTCCTTCATGTTCTTCATTGTATCTGGTGATATTATAAGATAATCTCATCAGACTTTCAGACAAATGAACATTCTCCACAATAATATTATCCGGCAGATTCAGATCTGTATGCGCAAAATTCCAGATAGCCTTAACTCCATTATCTACCAGGAGATTGGCAACCTCTACTGCTTTTGTCTTCGGAATCGTAAGAACCCCGATCTCAATATCGTTTTCTTTCACAAAATCCTTCAATTCATCCATCATACGGATCTCAACTCCACGGATCGTCAATCCGGCAAGCCTTGGGTTTACGTCAAACAGCCCTTTTAAAACAAATCCCCGATTTTCAAATGCTGCATAGTTCGCCAGTGCCTGTCCAAGATTTCCTGCTCCAATGATAACGAATTTATGTTTCTCGTTCAGTCCAAGGATCTTACCTATCTCTGTATAAAGATACTTTACATTATAGCCATATCCCTGCTGTCCAAATCCACCAAAATTATTCAGATCCTGACGGATCTGTGAAGCAGTTACTTTCATTCTTTTACTTAATTCATTGGATGATATCCGTTCGACTCCGCTCTCCAGTAGTTCCCCTAAATAACGATAATACCGCGGAAGTCTCCTTATTACTGCCTGAGATATTTCTCTTGATGCCACTTTCACTTCCACCTTCCTATTTTTTGACTCATTATTTTTAATTATATAAGAATCCAGTGAAAAAGTCAAATTTTATAGTTGTTTTTTGTCGTATTTCAGCTATAATTATGTTACTGTGAGCAGTAACATAATTGCCACTTTAACAGGAGGATATAAAAATGATACTGGCATGTCATAATCTGTCAAAAAGTTTTGGGGATCAGGTCATCGTAAAAGACGGATCCTTTCATATAGAGAACCATGAAAAAGCTGCCATTGTAGGTATTAACGGAGCCGGCAAATCCACGATCCTCAAGATGATCGTAGGACAGCTTTCTCCCGATGCAGGGACGGTTGTTCTTACCAAAGGCAAAACTCTCGGCTACCTTGCACAGCATCAGGAGATGGAAAGCGGCAATACCATTTACGAAGAAGTCCGCACGGCAAAAGCCGAAGTCATTGAGATGGAAAAGCAGATCCGTACAATCGAGATCGAGCTTCCGTCTCTTTCCGGAGATGCTCTTGAAGCACGTCTTGCCACTTATCAGAGACTGACTTCTGCATTTGAGCACGCAGACGGTTACGCCTATAAAAGTGAGCTTACCGGCGTTCTAAAAGGTCTCGGATTTACAGAAGAAGAATTTACTAAACCCGTAGATTCTTTATCCGGTGGTCAGAAGACCCGTGTATCTCTTGGCAAACTCCTTCTTACCAAGCCTGACGTCCTGCTTCTGGATGAACCAACAAACCACCTGGATATGAACTCCATCGCATGGCTGGAAACCTATCTTCTGAATTATCCGGGTGCTGTTCTTATCGTATCCCACGACCGCTATTTCCTGAACCGTGTGGTTACAAAGGTGATTGAAGTCGAGCAGGGACAGCTTCATACTTATATGGGCAATTATTCTGATTTTGCTGTCAAAAAAGAACAGCTCAGAGAAGCCAGATTAAAAGAATACTTGAATCAGCAGCGTGAGATCAAACATCAAGAAGCCGTGATCGAAAAGCTCCGTTCATTTAACCGTGAGAAATCCATCAAGCGTGCCGAAAGTCGGGAAAAAATGTTGGACAAGATGACGCTTGTAGACAAACCGATGGAGATCAACACTGACATCCATCTGAAGCTGGAGCCTTCCCGTGTCAGTGGCAATGATGTCCTTTCTGTCAAAGGATTAAGCAAAGCCTTTCCGCCACAGACACTTTTCACCGATATCAGTTTCGAGATCAAGCGTGGGGAACATATAGCCATCATTGGCGACAACGGAACCGGAAAAACTACGCTTCTCAAGATTCTGAACAATGTGATCCAGGCAGACAGCGGTTCCTTTACACTGGGTGCCAATGTGGAGATTGGTTACTACGATCAGGAACACCACGTCCTTCATATGGATAAGACGATCTTTGAAGAAATTTCCGATGATTATCCGACACTTACCAACACACAGATCCGGAACATGCTTGCGGCTTTTCTTTTTACCGGAGATGATGTTTTCAAGCTGATCGGTGATTTAAGTGGTGGTGAAAGGGGACGTGTATCTCTGGCAAAGCTGATGCTCTCCAATGCAAATTTTCTGATCCTCGATGAGCCGACCAATCATCTGGACATCACTTCCAAAGAAATTCTTGAGCGGGCTCTGAACGATTATACCGGTACGATACTTTATGTATCCCACGACCGTTATTTCATCAACCAGACTGCCACCCGTATTCTGGAACTGACCGGCAATACCTTTGTAAATTATATCGGCAACTATGATTATTATCTGGAAAAAAAAGATCTTCTGACCCCGGCTGTTTCCACAGCTGCTTCCGAAGACGCACCGGCGCAGGTTTCCGAATCCAAACTAAGCTGGCAGGAGCAGAAAGAAGAACAGGCACGTCTCCGTAAAAGGCAGAACGACCTGAAGAAAACAGAAGAACGTATCGGTGTTCTGGAAACACGTAATGGCAAAATCGATGAACTGATGATGCAGGAAGAAGTCTATACGAATTCTGTTAAATGCCAGGAACTGGCAAAAGAAAAAGCAGCAAACGAAGCAGAACTCGAAGAACTCTATGAAAAATGGGAAGAACTGGCTGAATAAGCCAGTTCTTCCCATTTTCCTGTCAGAGATACGCCCTTCATGCATTCCCTGCTCTTTTTATAATCTTTCTGCAATCGCTTTAATAAACCCTTCACTGTTCAGTACATGTACCTCCGGAAGAGTTGTGATCATTGCCAGATCCTTTGTCATATAACCCTCTTCAATCGTATCAATCGTTGCTTTTTCCAAACGGTCTGCAAAATCCATCAGTTCCTGGTTCCCATCCAGTTCTCCTCTCTTGCGCAAAGCTCCTGTCCATGCAAAAATTGTTGCAACAGAGTTTGTTGAAGTCTCTTCCCCTTTCAGGTGTTTATAATAATGACGCTGTACTGTTCCATGTGCAGCTTCATATTCATAAAAGCCTTCCGGTGATACCAGTACAGATGTCATCATGGCAAGTGAACCAAATGCTGAGGAAACCATATCACTCATCACATCCCCGTCATAATTCTTACATGCCCAGATATAACCACCCTCTGACTTCATTACACGGGCTACCGCATCATCGATCAGTGTGTAGAAATATTCAATTCCCGCTTCATCAAAAAGGTTCTTATACTCCGCATCAAAGATCTCCTGGAAGATATCTTTGAAAGTATGGTCGTATTTTTTGGAAATGGTATCTTTTGTTGCAAACCAAAGATCCTGCTTTGTATCCAGTGCATAACTAAAACAGCTTCTTGCAAAACTTTCAATCGATGCATTGATATTGTGCATTCCCTGGATAATACCTGCTCCATCGAAATTATGGATCAGCTCTCTTGTCTCTGTTCCGTCAGGTGCCGTGTAGACCAGCTCTGCCTTTCCAGGTCCCGGAATCTTCATCTCGGTTCCTTTATATACATCCCCATAAGCATGACGGGCAATCGTGATCGGCTTCTTCCAGTTCTTTACACATGGTTCAATTCCTTTTACCACGATTGGAGCACGAAATACCGTTCCATCCAGAATCGCACGGATTGTTCCGTTCGGACTCTTCCACATCTCTTTGAGTTCATATTCTTTTACTCTTGCCGCATTCGGTGTAATGGTCGCACATTTGACTGCTACTTTGTACTTCTTTGTTGCATTAGCCGAATCAACTGTAACTTGGTCATCTGTCTCATTGCGGTGTTCCAATCCAAGATCATAATAATCTGTCTTAAGATCAATATACGGCAGAAGAAGATCATCTTTTATCATCCTCCAGAGAATTCTGGTCATCTCATCTCCGTCCATCTCAACAATCGGTGTCGTCATCTGAATTTTACTCATAACTTCGTCTCCTTTTTGGCTATTTTTCTTCGATATGCAGGTTCTCCATAACATGCATAATATGGATCGTTGCCAGATTGCCGGCTTTTTCCGCATCCTTCGCCTTGATGGCATTCAGGATCTCGTTATGCTCACCAATCGACTTGATCGCACGCTCTTCTGTCTTAACGGAAGTCCTTCTTGCAAGCTGTACATATTTGTGAAAATCTGAAAGCACATGATCCAGAATCCTGCTCTGTGATGCCTCATACAGAATCTGATGGAATCTTCCATCCAGCTCTGTCAGCTGATCGGAATGTCCTTTATCCATATGATACTCGGATAAAAGAATGATCTCATCCAGTTCTTCCAGCTGCTCCTGTGTAATATGTTCTGTTGCCCAACGGACACATAATCCTTCCAGCATGGAACGAATCATATAAATATCATGTACATCCTTATCGGAAATACCGGTAACATAAGCTCCTTTATTTGGGATGATGTTCACCAGTCCCTCCAGTTCCAGCTGTCTAAGTGCCTCTCTTACCGGTGTACGGCTAACTCCAAGTTCCTTCCCCAATGTTGCTTCCCTGAGTTCGTCATTTTCTTCATACTTACCTTTCAGAATGTCATCTCTGATAGTTTGAAAAACCTGACTTCTCAATGAATACTCTTCCATTTTATCTCTCTCCTGAATTTCGTTAGATTGTAATCCCCTTTTCGTCACAGATTCTCTCAATCTCCCGGATTAGTTCCTGATTTGTGAGTACGGTCACACGGCCGGATTCATATTCCGCGTCAACCCACTTCTTCAATTCTACAACTAAAATGGAATTCTTGTCTACCTGTTTCTCATTTTTCAGGTGATAATATGTATTTATCCAGTGTGCAATACCTGCAAGGCCGGAAGTATTTGACACAGCAACCAGCGGTGGACGGTTCAGAAACTTGCCGGTATCAAACACATTGTAGATTTCTTCGTTCTTTAACAGTCCGTCTGCATGGATCCCCGCACGGGTTACATTGAAATTCTTTCCGACAAACGGGGTACGCGGCGGAATCTGGTATCCAATCTCTTTTTCATAATATTCTGCCAGTTCAGTAATCACCGTTGTATCCATACCATCCAGCGTTCCGCGAAGCTGCGCATATTCAAAAATCATCGCTTCCAGCGGCGTATTGCCGGTACGTTCACCGATTCCAAACAAGGAACAGTTCACACCACATGCTCCATAAAGCCAGGCCGTTGTTGAATTGTTGACTGCCTTGTAAAAATCATTATGTCCGTGGAATTCGATCAGTTCACTCGGTACACCTGCATGTACTCTGAGTCCGTAAATGATACCCGGAATGGAACGAGGAATCACAGCCCCCGGATAGTTGACTCCGTATCCCATTGTATCACAGACACGGATCTTCACCGGAATCTGATATTCTTCCATCAGATGCATCAGTTCCAGACAGAATGGAATGACAAATCCATAAATATCCGATCTGGTAATATCTTCCAGATGACATCTTGGACTGACACCGGTCTCCAGACATTCACGTACAACTGACAGATAATGTTCCATCGCCTCTCGTCTTGTCATCTTCAGTTTATAAAAAATATGATAATCCGAACAGCTTACCAGAATTCCGGTTTCCTTCATTCCCAGATCTTTTACCAGCTCAAAATCCTTTTTATTTGCACGGATCCAGCTTGTGACCTCCGGGAACTTATAACCTCTTTCCATACATTTATATACGGCATCACGGTCTTTCTTGCTGTATAAGAAAAATTCACTCTGACGAATCTTCCCCTGCGAACCTCCAAGCCTGTGCATATAATCGAAAATGGTTACAATCTGATCCGTTGAATAGGGTGCTCTCGACTGCTGTCCATCCCTGAATGTCGTATCCGTGATCCAAATCTCATCCGGCATACTGTGCGGTACAATACGATCATTAAACGCAATCTTCGGAATCTCATCATAATGAAACAGGTTCCGGAACACATTCGGTGTGTCCACGTCTACCAGCGGGTACATATGCTCCTCAAGTTGCAATAAATTTGTATGCTTATCCAGATAAACCTTTCTATTTTCCATAACCGTCACTCCCTGACCTGTATTTTTGTATTATTGTATACAACTATACCTTCGATGTCAACCCCATTTTCCTCATTTCGTGGCTTTAACCCAGTATTTCATTCAATTAAAGTGCTAATTGGTTAAATTTCCATATTTTTCCATCTATATCTCCCGTCTTTAACAAGCACCCAATCACATTTGCAGTCTCTATCCCCTCTCCCTCACTATGAAGCAGTCCTGCCCTTTTAACCAATACCGTTCATTGGCCGGGCGAGAAAAAGAATCTCTTCCAATCCTATTTTGTGCAATGGAGATGAAACTCAAAAATTATGGAAGCCTCTGCTGACATAATTTTCGCCTTCAGAGGTTCATCGGAATGGTTTGCACAACCTGGATTGGAAGAGATTCTTTTTCTCGCCCGACCTAACAACCTTATTTTCAAAAAAAGACAGCCTCATCCCTCACCAGGGGATAAGACTGTCCTCTTAAACATTCTAATATAACTTCGCACTGATCAGCTTCGGTCTGAACCCGGCTGCCTCCAATGCCGCAATGATCCGGTTCTTATGATCGGTTCCAAATGCTTCCAGTGTCACACGAAGCTCCACAGCCGCATTCCGGTTAATACTTACAAACTGATTATGTTCCAGTTTGATCACATTTCCCTGCTCTTCTGCAATCGTCTGTGCCACTTTTACCAGTTCACCCGGTTTATCCGGAAGAAGTACCGATACAGAGAAGATACGGTCTCTCTGGATCAGTCCGTGCTGTACAACTGAAGACATGGTAATAACATCCATGTTCCCGCCGCTTAAGATAGATACTACTTTCTTACCTTTCAGATCCAGCTGTTTTAAAGCTGCAACGGAAAGAAGACCGGAGTTTTCTACTACCATTTTATGGTTTTCCACCATATCAAGGAATGCTCCGACCAGTTCATCGTCTTCTACAGTTACGATCTGGTCTACATTTTCCATGACGTATGGGAGATTCTGTTCCCCGACTTTTTTTACTGCTGTACCATCTGCGATCGTGTTGGCACTTGGAAGTGTTACGGTATGTCCTGCTTCGATTGCAGCAGTCATACTTGCTGCTTCTGCCGGTTCCACACCAATCACTTTGATCTTTGGATTCAGCATTTTCGCAAGTGTAGATACACCTGTGATCAGTCCGCCGCCCCCGATCGGTGCAAGGATATAATCAACGGTCGGGAGTTCCTGGACAATTTCCATTGCAATCGTTCCCTGTCCGGTAGCTACATCCAGATCATCAAACGGATGTACAAAAGTATATCCGTACTCTTCTGCAAGCTCATAGGCCTTTGCACAGGCATCGTCATAGACATCTCCGTGTAAAACAACCTCGGCGCCATAGCTCTTGGTACGGTTTACCTTGATCAGCGGAGTGACAGTTGGCATAACAATCGTCGCCTTACATCCAAACGCTTTTGCCGCATATGCCACACCCTGCGCATGGTTTCCTGCTGAAGCTGTGATCAGACCTTTTGCACGATCTTCCTCAGAAAGTGTGCTGATCTTGTAATAAGCTCCTCTTAATTTGTATGCACCTGTGTACTGCATATTTTCCGGTTTCAAATAGACCTTTCCCCCGGTCTGACTACTGAGATACTCACTGTAGATAAGCTTTGTCGGACGTGTCACACGTTTTACGATCTCGCTTGCTTCTTCAAATTTTTCCAATGTCAGCATATTATTATTCTTCTCCTTCTTCCTTCTTTTCTTCTGTTGTAAATAATGCCTGTACAAATTCGTCAGAATCGAATTTCTGCAGATCATCGATTGTCTCACCGACACCTATATATTTAACAGGAATTCCAAGCTCTGCCTGAATTGCAACTGCAATTCCACCTTTGGCCGTTCCATCCATCTTAGTCAGGATAATTCCTGTAATATCCGCAACATCACTGAATTCTTTTGCCTGTGAAAGTGCATTCTGTCCGGTCGTTGCATCCAGAACGACCAAAGTTTCCCTGTATGCTTCCGGATATTCTCTTTCCAGCACACGGTTAATCTTCTTCAGTTCCTCCATCAGGTTCTTTTTATTGTGAAGTCTTCCGGCTGTATCCACCAGAAGGATATCTGCCTTTCTCGCTTTTGCAGCCGCTACCGCATCATAAACGATGGCTGCCGGATCTGCACCTTCCTGTCCGCCGATCAGATCTGCATCCGAACGATGTGCCCATTCCTTTAATTGATCGCCCGCAGCTGCACGGAAAGTATCTGCTGCAGCAAGCACAACTTTCTTGCCCTGACCTCTCATCTTACCGGCAAGTTTTCCGATAGTAGTCGTCTTTCCGACTCCATTTACTCCGATCACCAGAACAACAGAAGTCTGGTTTTCAAATTCATAAGCTGTCTCGCCTACATCCATCTGCTCTTTGATACTGTCGATCAGGAGCTGTCTGCACTCAATCGGCTCTTTGATATGCTGTTCTTTTACTTTTTTACGAAGATCATCAAGAATCGCGTAAGTTGCTTTTACCCCCAGATCTCCCATGATCAGAACCTCTTCCAGTTCCTCATAAAAGTCCTCATCTATCTTTGAAAATCCATGAAAAATACTGTCCATTCCAGACACGATATTATCGCGCGTCTTGTTAAGTCCTGCTACCAGACGTTTAAAAAATCCCATTTTTTCTTCTGCCATCATATCCTCCTATCCACTACTTTGTAAGCTCATCTTCCAGAAGATCCACAGATACCAGCGTTGATACCCCTTTTTCCTGCATAGTGATCCCATACAGCCGGTCTGCCGCTGTCATCGTACCGCGACGGTGTGTAATGACGATAAACTGTGTATTTTTCGTCAGCTTGTGCAAATACTGTGCAAATCTCGTGACATTAGAATCATCCAGTGCCGCCTCGATCTCATCCAGCAGACAAAACGGGGAAGGTTTCAGATTCTGGATTGCAAACAGCAGCGAAATCGCCGTCAACGCCTTTTCTCCACCGGAAAGCTGCATCATATTCTGAAGTTTTTTACCCGGCGGCTGCGCAATAATCCGAATTCCGGCTTCCAGCACATCCTCATCATCCATCAGTTCCAGAGTTCCTTTTCCACCACCGAATAGTTGTTTGAACACCTGATTAAACTCCTGGCTGATCTTTGCAAACTGCTCAGTAAACTGCTTGCGCATCGCCTCGTCCAGCTCTTCAATGATCTTCTTGAGCGTTGCTTCTGCCTCTACCAAATCATCATGCTGCGTTTTCATAAATTCATACCGCTCGGAAAGATTTTTAAAATCTTCGATCGCATTGACGTTCACCGATCCGAGTTTCCGGATCTCCGTCTTTAATTCCTGGATCCGCCTTCGCATCTCGGCAGGATCTGTCAGACTCTCATCCCGGATTTCCAGTGCATGATTATACGTCAGTTCGTACTCTTCCCACATATAATTGATCTGCTTTTCCAAAGCTTCCTCGTAGCCTTCTTTCTTGCTGGTAAGCCGGAAGGATTCTTTATCAAGCTCTGCCATATGGGCTGCCAGATCTTCTCGCTTTTTCAGGAATGCCTTATGCTTCTGATTCAGTTCTTCCCGCTTTTTCTGCGATTCTTCGATCTCTTTGTTGATTTCCTCAAATAATTCCTTTGAATTCTCTATCGTCTGCCGAATCTCGGTAATCTGTGCTTCCTTTTGCTCTATTTCACCGTGATTCTCTCCTTTGCTTGCATTTAAAGTGGCAAGCTCTTCCTGGAATTTTCCCATCTCTTCCCGGATACGGACAAAATTCTCCTCGATAAAATCTTTTTTCTGCTCCAATGCAGCAAAACTGAGGTGAATATTTTCATTTTTGCGCACTTCTGCCGCTTCTGCCTCACGCTCTTTTTCCAGCCACTTCTGTGAGCTTTCCATCTGGCGTGTCAGCTCGTCCTCCAGTTGCTGGCTGGTCTCCAGCTCCATTTTGATCGATTCTTCGTTTTCCTCGATCTCATGAACCTGTTCTTCCAGTTTTTTGCGCTCCGCATAAATTCCTTCTGAATTTTCTCTGGTCACATTTTGAAGGCTTTTTACCTGGTCCAGATTCATCTTCGCAGTATTTTGAACCACATAGTCATTCTGCAACTCCTGCTGGATTTCTTCCACCTTTGCATACAGCGCCGTCCGCTTCTCCTTTGCGGCCGCAACTTCTGCTTCCGATTTCTGGAGTTCTGTTTTCAGACGCGCAACCGTCTTTTCCAGTTCTTCAATCTCACGTCTTCTGCTGAGCAGATTACTGGAATTCTTAAATGCTCCACCACTCATTGCTCCGCCAGGATTGATCAGATCTCCTTCCAGCGTAACGATACGCAGAGACTGACGATACTTTCTTGCCAGGCGGATCCCAGTATCAATGTTGTCTGCCACAAGAGTTCTTCCAAGAAGATGCTCTGCAAGAGATGTAAATTTATCTTCTACCGTTACCAGCTTGTCCGCCGTGCCGATCACACCCGGCTCGCGAAGGGCTTCTGCCCTGGCAAATCCCTGTCCCCCATGAATCGCTGTCAATGGAAGGAAAGTTGCACGGCCATACCGGTTCTGCTTCAGATAACCAATCATTTTTTTTGCAGTCTCTTCGTCTGCAGTAACAATATTCTGGATACTGCCTCCAAGTGCGATCTCCACCGCAGTCTCATATTTTTTATCTACTTTGATCAGATCAGCCACAACCCCCAGGATTTTCGGCTCACGGCTTTTCTGCTCCATCACACGACGGATACTGTTCCCATAACCATCGTAACGCTCCGTAAGGTTCCTCAGAGACTCCAGACGAGAGTACTCCCTGTGATAAGCATTCTGCCTGTTTCGCAGGTTTTCATTTGCCTGTCCGATCTCTTTTTGCAGTCCGGCAATCTCTGTTTCATAGTTTTTGATCTGTTCTACAGAATCCGTGATCTTCCCTGATACTGCCTTCAGTTCTTCCGTATACTGCGCGGCAAGTTCCTGTTGCCTCTGTACATCACTCTCCGCTTCTACCAGACGTTTGTAAAGCAGTGCCCGGCGTACCTTGATCTGTTCAAGCGTCGTTTCATAATGCTGCAGCTTTGCCTTCGTGGATGCACGGTTATTCAGAAGCTCACGGATATCGTTCTGATTCTTTTCAATCTCCACTGTCATCTCTGCAATCCGGCTCTGCAGGGCAGTCAGCTCCTCTCCTGCCTGCTTTTGTCTCTCAGATGCTGCTGCAAGATGTCTGTCGATCTCTGCTTTTTCTTCTTCCAGTTCGGATTTCTGCCTTTCACGGTTTGCAAGCTCTGCCTGAATATCGTTTGCGCGTTTTTCATAGTGTTCATCATTCATACGGACACTGTTGATCTGCTCTTTTAAAAGCTCGATCTGGTTTTCCAACTGCTGCTTCAGAAGTGTTGTCTCATTTCTCTGGCTTTTTGCATGCTCGATTCCGGCGTCGATCTCATCTACTTCCTGCTCGATCTTCTCATACTGTGCCTTCATATTTTCATGCTTTTTGCCGGCTTCAGTGAGTTCATCCTGCGCAATCTTCAGCTTCTCATCGTTTTCCCGGATCTGCCCCTTCAGACGTTTCATCTCCACCAGGAACATATTGATGTCATAATGCTTCAGTTCTTCTCTCTTTTTCAGATATTCCTTCGCTGTCTCCGACTGTTTCTGAAGTGGACCAAACTGCTTTTCCAACTCTCCCAAAATATCATTAACACGGACCAGATTGCTCTGCTCTTCTTCCAGTTTGCGAAGAGATAACGCCTTGCGGCGCTTAAATTTGACAATCCCGGCCGCCTCATCAAAAAGCTCTCGTCTCTCTTCCGGCTTACCGCTCAGGATCTTGTCAATCTGTCCCTGTCCGATGATCGAATATCCTTCTTTTCCGATACCTGTATCATAAAACATCTCATTGATATCTTTGAGCCTGCAGACACTGCCGTTGATCAGGTATTCACTTTCCCCCGAACGGTACAACTTTCTTGTGACTTTAACCTCTTCAAACTCCACCGGGAGTTTGTGATCTGAATTATCCAGTGTAATCGCAACCGATGCGTAGCTGAGGGGTTTTCGGTTTTCCGTACCGGAAAAAATAACATCCTGCATCGTACCTCCACGGAGCTGCTTCACCTTCTGCTCTCCGAGTACCCAGCGGACGGCATCCGCCACGTTACTTTTCCCACTTCCGTTCGGTCCGACGATTCCGGTGATCCCGTTATGAAATTCAAAGACAATCTTATTTGCAAAAGACTTGAATCCCTGTACTTCAATACTTTTTAAATACATGCCTCACCTACTGTACCTTTCCTTCTTTCAGCTTCAGGATTGCCTGATAAGCCGCTTCCTGTTCGGCAGCCTTTTTGGTCCTTCCGATACCACATCCAAAGGCTTCTCCGCCGATCACAACCTCTACACGGAAGGATTTATTGTGGTCCGGTCCCTCTTCTCCTACCAGCTGGTAGACAATTCCTTTTTCCTGACCGCCCTGTACCATTTCCTGCAGGATAGTCTTGCTATCATAAAAGAGCCGTTTCCCTTCCAGGTCGTTTAAAATATATTTTAAAATAAACTCTTTCGCATTAGCAAAACCACCATCCAGATAAATCGCACCAATCAGTGCTTCCAATGCATCCGAGGTAATAGACTCTCTGAATCTTCCACCGGTCGCGTCCTCACCTTTCCCAAGCAGCAGATAACTTCCAAGTTCCAGATCCCGCGCACAAAATGCAAGTGCCTTCTCGCATACCATGCTTGCTCTTAACTTAGTCAGTTCTCCTTCCGGCATTGTCTGGTTCTCGAAAAAAAGATATTCGCTTGAAATCAGTTCCAGAACAGCATCTCCAAGGAATTCCAGACGTTCATTACAGTCTGCCTTCTTCATATGCTTTTCATTCACATAAGAGCTGTGCGTCACAGCATGTCTGAGCAAATGGCTGTTCTTGAAATTGTAGCCGATTTTTTCTTCCAGTTCCTTTACATTTCTGCTCATGATTGCTCCTCCAATTTTAAAAAAGGACACTCCCCAAAAATGGGGATGTCCCCTGTAATCATTTTCCCTAGTTAACAGCGTTCTTGATCTGTTCTACAGCATCACCTACTGTTGCGATCTTTTCTGCATCTTCATTTTCAATTTCGATATCAAATGCATCTTCAATTCCCATAATAATCTGGAAAATATCAAGCGAATCAGCTCCCAGATCATCTACAAATGTAGTGTCCATCGTAATTTCATCCGGGTTACATCCCATCACATCAACAATAATGTCTTTCAGTTTTTCAAATTCCATAATTCTTAATCCTTTCTGAGCTTATTCCTGTGCGGATTTTTCTTCCGCCTGAATACATTCTTTGATCTTTTCATTGATTCCTTCTTCTTTGAAGGTTACGCACTGCAAAATTGAATTGCAGACTTCTTTTGCCTTGGAACTGCCGTGTGTCTTTACTACCAGACCGGTGAGTCCAAGCAGTGGTGCTCCACCGTACTCACTTGCGTCAAAATCCTTCATAGTCTTTTTCAGCACCGGCTTAACCAGAAGTCCACCAATCATGCCGCGGAGATTCTGCTTCATACCACCTTTAATCTTGCTTACAAGAACCGATGCTACTCCTTCATAGAGTTTCAGGATCACGTTGCCGGTAAATGCTTCACAGACGATAACATCTGCCTGTCCGTGAGGGATTTCTCTCGCTTCGATGCTTCCGATAAAGTTAATATCCTTACATTCTTTCAGCATAGGAAAAGTCTCCTTGACCAGGGCATTACCCTTTTCTTCCTCAGCTCCGATATTGACGATCGCAACCTTCGGATTCTTGACTCCCATAATATGTTCCATATAGATCGAACCCATCTTGGCAAACTGCACCAGATGTGAAGGTCTTGCATCTACATTCGCCCCACAGTCGATCAAAATGGAGAATCCTTTTTCTGTCGGGATCAGCGGTGCAAGCGGTGGTCTTTCCACCCCTTTGATACGTCCAACCAGAAGCTGTCCCCCGGCAAGAACCGCACCGGAACTTCCTGCTGAAACAAAAGCGTCAGCTTCTTTATCCTTCACCATCTTAAGACCTACCACAATGGATGAGTCTTTCTTTCTGCGGATCGCCATAACCGGCGGTTCTGCTGTCTCAATTACTTCCGATGTATGAACAACCGAAATCTGTTCTTTATTATATGTGTACCCGGAAAGTTCCTGATTGATGACATCTTCTTTTCCGACCAGGATCACATGGATCGCATCTGACTTCCCGACCGCCTCGACCGCACCTTTGATGATCTCATGCGGTGCGTTGTCTCCGCCCATTGCATCGACAACAACTTTTGTTATTTCTTTCATACTGTTACCTCCCAGCATTACTAAACCAATTCTACTAGACATGACCGTAAAAATCAATAATATTTAGCAGATTTAGGAAAATTAGGAAAAAGAAAAGGAGTTAAGCAATACGCCTAACTCCTGTACTATAGCTTTTTTTAATTAGTTTTCTACAGTAACGATTTCTCTCTTGTTGTAAGATCCACAAGCTTTGCAAACTCTGTGTGGCATCATAAGTTCTCCACATTTGCTGCATTTCACCAGATTCGGTGCGCTCATTTTCCAGTTTGCTCTTCTCTTGTCTCTTCTTGCTTTAGAAGATTTATTCTTTGGACAAATTGACATAGGTTACACCTCCTTAAAATTCTTGTAAAGATCGCGGATAACTGACATTCTAGGGTCAAGACTGGTGTCTTCGCAGTCGCAGCTTCCCTCATTCAAGTTCTGACCACATACACTGCAAATCCCTTTACAGTCTTCGCTACATAGAACTTTCATCGGCCACCCTACTAAAATCTCGTTATAGAGCAGCTGCTCCACATCAAGATGATATCCGTCAATGTAATTCGCTTCATCGGATTCGCCATCATCTTCTCCGTCTGCCAGAGCTGTATTCACCTGCTTTTCAAAGGAAAGCGTGAAATCTGTCGGTACATCTGTAAGACATCTGTCACACGGAATGATTACCGTAAGACTTGTCTCACAACTGATATGAAGTTTTTTTTCGCCGGCATACTCGACATGAATATGCACAGGCTGTGTCCGGCTTACCGGAAATCTGCTTCCGTTCACCTTCACTTCTTTCATCTCAGTGCCGACCACTTCGTCAATGGACTTATGCGGTTCAGATAAGACTTCGGACAGGTCAATTAACATAATTCTTTCTCCTGTTCACACCTAAACTATTATACCATGTAAATTCTTTTTGTCAAGGATGATTTACAGATTTTAAGGTTTTTTCTAATTTCTTCTGTTATACAAGTGCAACTGTCTCTCTTGCAATTGCAAGTTCTTCGTTTGTCGGAACTACAAGAACTTTCACTTTGGAATCTGGTGTAGAGATTACGATCTCTTCTCCACGTTTTCCATTTGCTTCTTCATCGATTGTAATTCCAAGATATCCAAGATAGCTGCAGACTTTTGTTCTTACAAGTGCACAGTTCTCACCGATACCTGCTGTAAATACGATATTATCAACACCGTTCATTGCTGCTGTGTAAGCACCAACATATTTTGCTACTCTGTATGCAAATACGTCGATTGCAAGTTCTGCACGCTTGTTGCCTGCTTTTGCTGCTGCCTCAAGATCACGGAAGTCGCTGGATACACCGGATACACCTTCCACACCTGATTTCTTGTTCAGGACATTCATAATTCCTGCAATGTCAAGGTTTTCTTTCTTAGCAATGAATTCCATGATCGCCGGATCAATATCTCCGGAACGTGTTCCCATTACAAGACCTTCCAACGGAGTAAGTCCCATAGAGGTATCTACTGATTCTCCGTTAAGCACTGCTGAAACAGATGCTCCATTACCAAGATGGCATACGATCGTCTTTGTTGCGTTGTATGGTTTTCCAACAATCTCAGCTACTCTCTTAGATACGAAGCTGTGGCTTGTTCCGTGGAATCCGTAACGTCTTACTTTGTATTTTTCATAATATTCATATGGAAGTCCATACATATAAGCTTTCTCAGGCATTGTCTGATGAAAAGCAGTATCAAATACAACAACCTGTGGTGTGCCCGGCATCAGACTTTCACAAGCTTCGATTCCGATTAGGTTTGCCGGGTTGTGAAGTGGTGCAAGGTCATTGCACTCTGCGATCGCAGCTTTTACTTCCGGTGTTACAACTACAGATTTTGCAAACTTTTCTCCGCCGTGAACAACACGATGTCCGACTGCTCCGATTTCGTCAAGGCTCTTAACAACACCTGTATCTGCATCTGTCAGCGCGTCGATTACGAACTGGATTGCTTCTGTATGTGTAGGCATAGCCTTTTCAGATACATTCTTCTCTCCACCTGCCGGCTGATAGGTAAGTCTTCCGTCAATACCGATTCTTTCGCAAAGACCTTTTGCGAGAACCGCCTCCGATTCTGAGTTGATGAGCTGGAACTTCAGTGATGAACTTCCGCAGTTGATTACTAATACATTCATTGATGTTTCTCCCTTCTGGTACTAGAATTTTCTTTATTAGAACTCACACTCTATTCTTAATTATACTCCTTGCACACATTGTATACAAGTAATGTTATTTTTTTCACGTAATATTTTCCAGTACAATGTTTTTTGCACAAAAACTCTTTTTATAGTATAATCTTTTCACAAACAACACAAAGGAGATTTTAGTTAAAAGTATGAAAATCGTCGGTATCATCGCAGAATATAATCCGTTCCACAACGGACATCAGTATCATATAGACCAGGCACTTCAAAAAACGGGGGCAGATGCGGCAGTTGTCCTTATGAGTGGTGACTTCGTCCAGCGTGGCGCCCCTGCTATCGCACCAAAGCATTTGCGGGCAAAAGCTGCCCTTCTTGGCGGTGCATCACTCGTTCTGGAGCTCCCGGTCCTTTTTTCCTGTGGCAGTGCAGAGTTGTTTGCAAGAGGTGCCGTTTCTATTTTTAACAGTCTTGGCTGTATTTCCTATCTCTGCTTTGGCAGTGAGTGTGGCGATATCAAAAAACTCAATCGGCTTGCCCGGATTCTTTCCGAAGAGCCAGAAGTCTACCGGCAGCTCCTGCAGGATGAACTGCGAAAAGGCCGACCGTTTCCGCAGGCACGCCAGACTGCCCTAAGTGTCTATACAAAGGATCCGTCCCTTGCCGAAATCCTGTCCTCACCAAACAATACTCTTGGGATTGAATACTTAAAAGCGCTCCGGTATTTCAAAAGTCCGATCCAGCCTTTCGCAATTCCCCGCGAGGGATCCGGCTACCACGATACTGCCCTCTGCGAAACCTTCAGTTCCGCAACTGCGATCCGCAATCGAATTCTGAATCCATCTTTACCAGAAGATGCTTTTTCATCCGTCGCAGGACAACTTCCGCCCGCTTCTTCAGATCTGCTGCGAAAGAATTACCAGTCCTCACTTCCGGTTACCCAGGATGATTTTTCGCTCCTGCTAAAGTATCGACTACTCTGTGAGAGTGCTTCCTCTCTAACCGATTACCTTGATGTCAGCAAAGACCTCGCCAACCGGATCATCAATCAGAGAAATGATTTTGCTACCTGGAGTTCCTTCTGCGATCTTCTGAAAACCAGAGAGCTTACCTACACCCGGATCAGCCGCGCCCTGCTGCACATCCTGCTCGGCATAGAAAAGGACACCTTCCGACATGAGCCTCCTTTCTGTTTTGCAGAAGATTCCGGTAACATTTCCGGCAAAGCAAAAAAAGAGCGGTCATCCACATCCGCCCTTTATGCCCGCGTACTCGGTTTTCAAAAAAAAGATACTCAAATCCTTAAAGAGATCAAAGAGTATGCCACCATCCCTCTGATCACAAAGCTCGCAGATGCCAGAGATCTCACCTCCGCCACCCAGGTCCTCCTGAACCTGGACATTTTCGCATCAGACCTGTATGAATCCATAATTACCGAGAAATTTGGCACACCTTTTACAAATGAATACCAGAAGCAGTTGCAAATTATTTAACCCTTCCCCTTTGTCAAAAAGAGACTTTTTGCACACCACTACTACGCATGTTTGTGCAAAAAGTCTCTTTCTCATTTAGTTCACATGAAGAATTTTGGTAAGAGTCACCGCCCTGGCTCCAGGTCCGATATGGCATGCCACACTCAACGACAGTGGATCCATCCGGATTTCAAACTCCGGAAATGCTTCATGAAGCTCATCCAGCCATTCCTGTGCCTCCTTGCGGTCTCCTGTGTAAGCTGCATCCAGATACAGATCTTTTTTTCCATCACAATCTCCGAATTCTGAAGTACGAATCTCATTAATTGTCTTGATCATCGTCTTCTTTGCACTCTTCCATCCTCTTGACTTCGCAAACGCATCCAGCTTTTCTCCTTTAAGACGGAGAACTGGCTTCAGGTTCAGAACCGTTCCAATCGCTGCAGCTGCCGGTGTAAGTCTGCCGCCTTTCTTCAGGTATTTTAAAGTATCTACTGTAATATAGATATCACTGTCCCACTGGATCGCTTCTAACAGTTCTTTAATTTCTGCCGCGCTCTTTCCAGCATCTGCAAGCTTTTTCGCCTCTTCCACCGATCTTCGCTGCGTAACAGAAATCCGGTGATTATTTACGACCTGTACTTTTCCATCATAGTCCTGGGAAAGCATGATTGCAGTCTCACATGAACTGCTAAGACCGGCTGACATCGGAATATGTACAACCTCATCATATTCCTCCAGCGCCTTGTCCCACATATCCATTACATCTCCGGGAGCCGGTTGAGAAGTCTTAATATCTGCATCTCCTGCCAGTTTTTCATAAAACTCCTCCTGCGTGAGTGTGATATCCTCGTAAAACAACTCCTCATTGATATAGAATGGCATCGGAAGTACGTAAATTCCCATCTTCTTTCCTTCTGCCTGTGTAATTCCACTGTTACTATCTGTTACAATCGCAACTTTCCCCATGCTCTCTTTACCTCTTTCTAATTTTTAAAACTATGTATCGGTGCAGGAATTCTTCCCTTTCGATTCACAAATGCACTGCAGTCAAATTCATTGACCGGCATGATCGGCGCATATCCCAAAAGGCCACCAAACTCTGCCATATCTCCAACATCCTTTCCAACTACAGGTATCACACGAACCGCCGTTGTCTTCTGATTGACCATTCCGATCGCCATCTCATCCGCAATGATCCCGGAAATCGTAGTAGCTTTCGTCTTACCCGGAATAGCGATCATATCAAGTCCTACCGAGCAGACGCAAGTCATCGCCTCCAGCTTTTCTATACAAAGAGATCCGGCATTGACTGCATCGATCATTCCTTTATCCTCACTGACCGGAATAAAAGCTCCGCTTAAACCTCCTACATAGGAAGACGCCATAACGCCACCTTTTTTCACCTGATCGTTCAGCATAGCAAGTGCTGCTGTTGTTCCTGGTGCACCAACTCTCTCAAGTCCGATTTCTTCCAGAATCTCCGCTACTGAATCGCCAACAGCCGGTGTCGGTGCAAGTGACAGGTCAATGATTCCGAACGGAATACCAAGCCTTTTGGAAGCTTCTCCGGCTACAAGCTGGCCAACCCTTGTCACCTTAAATGCGGTCTTCTTGATCGTATCACAAAGTTCCTGAAAGCCCTCGCCACGACATTTTTCAATCGCTCTTTTTACAACACCAGGTCCGCTGACACCGACATTGATCACGGCATCTCCTTCGGTAACACCTAAAAAAGCCCCTGCCATAAACGGATTATCATCCGGTGCATTACATAAAACTACAAATTTTGCACAGCCAATCGAATCCTTGTCCTTTGTCGCCTCTGCTGTCTCTTTTACAATCTCGCCGCAAAGACGGACTGCATCCATATCAATACCAGTCTTTGTCGAACCTACATTGACCGAACTGCACACACGCTCTGTCTTTGCCATTGCCATCGGAATGGAACGGATCAGGAGTTCATCGCTCTTTGTCATTCCCTTGGATACGATTGCAGAGTATCCTCCGATAAAGTTTACACCGACTTCCTTTGCTGCTTTATCCAGTGTCTCTGCGATCGTCACAAAATCCTCTGTTTTTTTGCAGGCTGAACCGCCAACAAGTGCAACCGGTGTAATGGAAATCCGCTTATTAACGATCGGAATTCCAAATTCACTTTCGATCTTCTCTCCTGTCGATACAAGATCCTTTGCAAGTGTTGTGATTTTTTTATATATCTTTTCATTCAGTCTGTCCAGATCTGAGTCAATACAGTCCATCAGACTGATACCCAATGTGATTGTTCTTACATCCAGATTTTCTTCTTCGATCATCTGGTTTGTTTCTACTACTTCGTAAAAATTAATCATAGCGGTTCTCCTTACACTCTGTGCATTTTTTCAAAAATCTCTTCTCTCTGACAATGAATATTGACACCGATCTGTAAGCCGATATCACGAAGTTCTACCGCTACGATATCCAGTTCTTTTTTTGAATTTTCCACATCTGCAACCGCCATCATATTAAAATACCCATCCACGATCGCCTGGGAAATATTTAAAATATTGATATTGGTCTCTGCCAGGTATGTACATACTTTTGCAATAATTCCTACCGAATCTTTACCGACTACTGTAATAATGCATTTCTTCATTCTGCCTGTCCTCCTGAATCCAATCCTGCATACTTTCTTTTTCTAAACCTCGATCACTGCAGACACCTGATCCCTTTTTGCAACTGCGATTGGTATCTCATCCCCCTTATACGGGTTCTGCCCCAAAGTGACCTCCAGCTTGACAGTCTCATACGCAAGTTCTTCGTAATTATTCTCCTTGCTCAAATGCCCCAGCAATACACTCTGCAAGTTATTGTGTAGTATATCACAAAGAAGCCGTCCTGACAATTCATTTGATAAATGTCCTCTGTCCCCAAGAACTCTCTGCTTCAGGTAATACGGATAAGGACCGACTTCCAGCATATGTATATCATGGTTAGATTCCAGAAGGACCGCATTTAAATCCTTCAGGTTCTCTACCGTATATTCATCGTATTTTCCAAGATCCGTTGCTACCGCGATCTTCTTTCCATCCTGCTCAAAGCGGTAGCCGCTCGGTTCATTTGCATCATGGGAAATAGCAAATGGATGCACATCAATATCTCCCAGCTTAAATTCTTTATCTACCTGGATTTCATGGTAAAGTCCTTCCGGCATTTTCCCGAGATTTTTATAATCACGGATTCCCCGAATCGTTCCCGGTGTTCCATAGATCGGGATCTCATATTTTCTGCTGAATACACCAAGTCCCTGAATATGATCTGCATGTTCATGGGTGATCAGGATTCCATCCAGCTCTTTCCCTTTTATTTCAAGTTCCTTTAAGCCTTCCTCAATTCGTTTTTTGCTGATTCCTGTATCTACAAGCAGATGCGTTCGATCGCTCCCCACATAAATACAGTTTCCGCTGCTGCCACTGGCAATGCTGCATAATCTCATCTTGTTTCTTCTCCCTGTTCTTAGCCTCTTCCCAGTGCCAAGTCTATCTGTTTTTCCGTTTCTTCAAAGGTTCCGCCGTTTTCGATCACAAGATCCGAAACCGCTGTAAATGTCTCTTCCGACGGCTGATTTGCAAACACCGCATACATTTTTTCATCTGAATATCCGCGTGAACTTCTCAGTCTCTCCATCCTGATCTCCTGTGGCACATGAATATACCAGATCTCATCCAACATCTCACGATATACCGGTTCCGTAAGGAGTGCGGCTTCCAGAATAAAAAGCTCTTTTCCCTCTTCCTGCGCCTTCTGCATTTCCTCCCGGATCTTTTCATTGACCGCCGGATGCACGATCGCATTAAGCTTTTGCAGTTTCTCTGGCTGATCAAACACAATTCTGCCAAGAATTTTCCGATCAATCGTTCCGTCAGGATTTAAAATTTCTTTTCCAAACGTCTCCACGACCTTCTGATAACATTTTTCTCCCGGAAGCTGTACCTGATGTGCCACCAGATCTGACTGGCAGATCACCGCACCGCACACTACACTTAAAAAGTCGAGTACTTTGCTCTTCCCGGAACCAATACCTCCTGTTATTCCTATTTTTCTCATATCTGTTTCCTTCTATTTTGCCTCATACCAATTTTTTCCACTATGCATGTCAATTTCAAGCGGAACGGAAAGATCTGCCGCATGCATCATGCCTTCTTTCAGGATCTCCCGCACTTCCTCTTCCTCTTCCTTCCATGTCTCGATCAGAAGTTCGTCGTGTACCTGCAGAACCAGCCTGGATTTCATGTTTCTCATGCGAAGCTCTTTGTCCACAGCGATCATTGCGATTTTCATGATATCTGCAGCCGTTCCCTGGATCGGAGAATTCATTGCCACACGTTCCCCGAATTGTCTCTGCATAAAATTGCTGGAAGACAGCTCCGGAACCGGTCTTCTTCTGCCAAATAAGGTCACAACATATCCCTGTTCTTTTGCATGAGCAACTGCATCATCCAGAAATTTCTTGATGCCCGGATAGGTTTCAAAATAACGGTCAATATATTCGGCCGCTTCTTTTCTCGTAATACTTAAATCCTGGCTCAGTCCAAAAGAACTGATCCCATAGACAATACCAAAGTTGACTGCTTTTGCATTTCGCCTCTGCAGATCGGTCACTTCATCAAACGGAGTATGAAACACCTGAGAAGCTGTGATCCGGTGAATGTCCTTTGCCTCCCGGTATGCTTCGATCAGTGCTGCATCTCCGGAGCAATGTGCCAGCACACGCAGTTCTATCTGCGAATAATCAGCATCTACAAACACATATCCCTCTTCCGGCACAAATACTTTACGGATCAGCCGTCCAAGTTCTACCCTCGCCGGGATATTCTGCAGGTTTGGCTCTGTACTGCTGATACGTCCGGTCGCTGTGACTGTCTGGTTGAATTTTCCATGGATCCGGTGATCATCTTCATGAATAAATACGGCAAGCCCATCTGCATAAGTCGATTTCAGCTTGGCAAGCTGACGATATTCCAGGATTTTTGCCACGATTGGATAATCCGGTGCCAGCTTATCCAGTACGTCTGCTGCCGTCGAATATCCTGTTTTCGTCTTCTTTCCATTTGGAAGGGACAGATGTTCAAAAAGGACCACGCCCAGCTGCTTTGGTGAATTGATATTAAATTCTTCCCCGGCAAGCTCATAAATTTCCTTTTCCAGCTGTACGATTTTTCCGCCAAGCTGTTCTCCATAGCTTTTCAGTTCTTCTGCTTCTACACGCACCCCATTCTGTTCCATGTGGAACAGAGTAAATACAAGCGGCATCTCTATTTCTGTAAAAAGCTTCCACATTTCCTCTTTTTTCAGCTTTTCTTCCAAAACTTCCGATGACGCAAATGCAGCATAGGCTTCATAACAGACCATTTTTTCCAGTTCTGTCTTCGGATCGATCATCAATCCAAGATGCTCCTGTGCCACATCTTCAAATCCATAATCATTTTTCAACGGATTCAGGAGGTAAGCTGCTACAATACTGTCAAAGCACTTCTCCTCTGCTGCTCCTTCTAATCCTTTCAGATAAGGCAGGGATGACTTCAGATCAAACACCACAAACCGTCCGGCATGCTTTGCCACATGTACAAGTGCCTCCAGAAGTTCCTCCATGCTGTATCCATTTCCTGCCGGAATACAGTAGATCTTCTCTTTTCCAAACGAAATTCCAATTCCACCTATCTCAGCATTTCCTGCAAACAGCGGAAGTACATTTCTGGTGTCTTTGTAAAGAACAGCTCCCACTGTCTGCGCTTTTTCTGCCTCCGCAAAGATTTTCTGAATTTCTTCTTTTCCCACAGCGATCACAAATGCATCTTCAATCGAATTCTCACTCTGCACATCAAAACGATTCAGCAGATTCTTGAACTGCAGTCTCTGGAAATAGACATAAGCTTCCTCTGTATAAAGATTTCCAAGCTTCGCCGCTTCCAGTTCATAAGCAAAATCCGCGTCTACATCAATTGTCGCCAGCACCTTACTCATTTGTGCCTGATCCCAGTATTCCACCAGATTTTTCGATGCTCTCGGCGGCTTCAGTTCGGATGCATGCTTGTAGGCATTTTCAATAGATCCGTATTCTACAATAATCTTGGTCGCCGTCTTTTCTCCGACTCCAGGCACCCCTGGGATATTATCTGAAGTATCTCCCATCAATGCTTTCACATCGATAAATTCTGTCGGTGTCACCTGGTATTTTTCTTTTACGTCCACTGCATAATAATTCTCGATCTCAGTTCCGGTCCGTTTTGTCTTCGGAATCCGGATCTCAACATGGTCTGTAGCAAGCTGGAGAAGATCTCTGTCTCCGGAAATAATGACCACTTCCATCCCCATTCGCTCGCATCTTTTGGACAGCGTTCCAAGAAGGTCATCTGCCTCCAGCCCTTCCTGCTCGATCGTCCGGATTCCCATAGCATGCAGAACTTCCTTCATCAACGGTACCTGCTGTCTGAGTTCTTCTGCCATCGGCTTTCTCGTCCCCTTATACGCCTCAAACATCTTATGGCGGAAAGTCGGCGCATGCACATCAAATGCAACGGTCAGATACTCCGGCTTTTCCTCCTCCAGAATCTTGAACATAATATTTAAGAATCCATATATTGCATTCGTATGGAGTCCTTCCGCATTTGTCAGATCCGGAAGTCCGAAAAACGCCCTGTTCAGAATACTGTGTCCGTCTATCAATACGATTTTGCTCATAATCAACTGCCTCTCTGTAAGTCTCATCACTTACTTCTATCTTTTCTATCTATTCGTTCAAATATACAACATCTCATTATGACATTTTTTTTTGATATTTTCAATACATGAAGGGGTAAAAAAGATCCTCATCAAAATTACAGATACACGAAATGTGCCACAATAATTGTGTATATACGAAAAAATACATCACGAATCCTCGCAATGTACTTCTCATATCTTTTATTCAATTCCAGTTAATTATCAACTGCCGGCAGCGGGACTTGAACCCGCACGCGGTCACCCGCAACAGATTTTGAGTCTGCCTCGTCTGCCATTCCGACATGCCGGCATAAAATTCATGTTTTTTAATCACGAACCGAAAATAATCATATCATACTTATCTTCGGTTCGCAAGTATTTTTTCAAAATAAACTATTTGAAATTATTTTCCGAGCTTATCCGCTTCTTCCGTATTCTTCTTAAGTTCCTCATAAACCGGGAAGCAGTCGAAAGTTGCAAAGTAATCCATCGGAGTCTCTGCTCTGCGGATCAGCTGTGTACCTCCGTCCTCTTTCAGAAGAACTTCTGCGGAACGAAGACGTCCGTTGTAATTATATCCCATAGAGAATCCATGTGCTCCGGTATCATGGATCACAAGCAGATCTCCCATGTCAATCTTCGGAAGCTGACGGTCAATTGCAAATTTATCATTATTCTCGCACAGAGAACCAGTCACATCGTAAGTATGATCGCATGGTTCATTTTCTTTTCCCATGACAGTGATGTGATGGTAGGCACCATACATAGCCGGACGCATCAGGTTTGCAGCACATGCATCTACACCGATGTACTCTTTGTGCGTATGCTTTTCATGAATTGCTTTTGTCACAAGGCATCCATAAGGTCCAAGCATAAAACGGCCAAGCTCTGTGTAAATCGCCACATCGCCCATTCCAGCCGGAACAAGAACCTCTTCGTACACTTTTTTTACACCTTCACCGATCACCTTGATATCGTTCGGTTCCTGATCCGGTTTGTAAGGGATTCCCACACCACCGGAAAGGTTGATGAACTTGATATGTACACCGGTCTCCTTCTGAAGCTTAACTGCTACTTCAAACAAAGTACGTGCAAGTGTCGGATAATATTCATTAGTTACAGTATTACTTGCAAGGAATGCATGGATACCGAACTCTTTTGCGCCTTTGGACTTCAGGATCTTGAATGCCTCAAAAATCTGTTCAGTTGTCATACCGTATTTGGCATCTCCCGGATTATCCATAATACTGTTGGAAATTTTGAAAAGTCCACCCGGATTATAACGGCAGCTGATTGTCTCCGGAATCTTTCCGATCGTCTTTTCCAGAAAATCAATGTGTGTGATATCGTCCAGGTTGATGATCGCGCCGAGCTTATCAGCAAGTGCAAATTCCTCTGCCGGTGTATCATTGGAAGAAAACATAATATTTTCTCCAACCTGTCCGACAGACTCAGACATTAAAAGCTCTGTATAGGAAGAGCAGTCACATCCACATCCATATTCTTTTAAAATATTGAGGATATATGGGTTTGGAGTCGCCTTTACTGCAAAATATTCTTTATATCCTTTGTTCCATGCAAATGCTTCTTTGAGTGCCTTTACATTTTCTCGGATCCCTTTCTCATCATAAAGATGAAACGGAGTCGGATATTCTTTTACGATTTCATCTAACTGTGTCTTTGTTACGAATGGTTCTTTTTTCATCCTGTTCATCTCTCTTTCGTTTAGTCGATGGTTGCAATACGCATCATATTACTTACAGAACCCTTTTCACGCTGTACGCTCGGTGAAGGAATACCAGCTGTCAGGACCACAATATCTCCACTGTCCACGCATTTCTTTGCCTGTGCAAGATCAATTGCCCCACTGCAGATATCATCTGTTGTATGGAATTCCAGAGACTTCAATCCTCTTACGCCCCAGTAGATCGACATCCGGCGAAGGGTACGTTCGTTCGGTGTAATTCCAAGAATTTCCTGTCTCGGGCGAAGGTTGGATACAACCCTTGTTGTTGCACCAGATACAGATGGAGTGATGATGCATCTTGCATTCAGGTTCGCTGCCGCAAGAACAGAAGCATATCCGATCGCACTGGACACACCTGATTTCAGATGATCGCCGGCTTTAACAAGAATAGAATCATAATCCAGATGTTCCTCTGTCGTCTCTACAATATGAACCATCATCTGGAGTGCTTCCAGAGGATATTTTCCCTGTGCTGTTTCTCCGGAAAGCATAACTGCATCTGTTCCATCGTATACCGCATTGGCAACGTCCGTCACTTCCGCTCTTGTCGGACGCGGATTACGCATCATAGAATCCAGCATCTGTGTTGCAGTGATAACCGTCTTAAAGTTGTCATTACATTTCTGGATAATCATTTTCTGGAGATGTGGCACTTCCTCTGCCGGGATCTCTACACCAAGATCTCCACGTGCCACCATAATACCATCAGCCGCACGGATGATCTCATCAATATTCTCGATACCTTCTGCGTTCTCTACCTTTGCAATGATCGGAATATACGGAGCGCCGAGTTCTTTTAAGTATGCCTTGATCTCAAGTACACACTCTGCATTTCTTACAAATGATGCTGCGATAAAGTCAATATCCTGCTCTACACCGAAACGGATATCATCCTTATCTTTTTCTGTAATAGCCGGAAGACGAATGGCTACGTTCGGTACGTTAACACCTTTTCTTTCGCCAAGTTCTCCGCCATTTACTACAGAACAGACAATCTCTGTCTCTGTCTTGCTCTCTACACGAAGTCCGATCAGACCATCGTCAATCAGAATGGTGCAGCCTTTATAAATATCCTGTACCAGTCCCTTATATGTGATAGATACTCTCTTATTATCTCCTATGATATCTTCTGTTGTCAGAGTGAAGGTTTCTCCTTCTTTTAAAGTAATTTTCTTTCCGTCTTTCAGAATTCCTGTACGGATTTCCGGTCCCTTTGTATCTAGAAGGATTGCTGTGTTTGCATGTTCCTCTTCACGAAGTTCTTTGAGCATATCCATTCTGAATTTCTGTTCTTCATGATCACCATGTGAGAAATTGAAACGTGCCACATTCATTCCATTCTGGATCAGCTTTCTCATCATTTCTCTGTCGTTGGTGTTTGGTCCCATTGTACAAACAATCTTGGTTTTTTTCATTGTTTCCTCCTCTTTTAATTCAATTTGATTCTATGGTAGAACTCTACTTCACATGTTCGTGTGTGAAAAGATGTTCCTGGCAATATTCATAATTCCCGTTACACTTTGAGCAATAACGGAACTCCAGTGTCGGATCGTCAAGTTCAGTACGTCCGCACACTGCACATCTGTGCTTTGCACCTCCTGCATATTGATTCTGCGGACGGCTTATCTGCTTCTGAAATTTCTTTCTGCGGGCAGCCTGTTTCGGACTGTGTCCACGCAGATTCCGGTTGCAGAAAAAGAAAATAATAAAATTCAAAAGGGATGCGATGATCACGATCCGTATAATCAGACCACCCTGCACTGCGTCTACCGCAAGCAGAACCACATCCAGAATTGCAAGCCACTTCATCTTGATCGGGATAATGCCGTAAAGCAAAAGCTGATAATCCGGCATGATAGATGCACATGCAAGGAAAATGGACATATTGATATAGTAAGTGCTGTAAAGGCTTCCAAATCCGGTAATGCCTCCGATCAGTCCATTCACAATAAAAGCTCCAATAACCGTAAATAATATCCCTGAAAAAATGTAAACATTGTAACGAAATGCCCCCCAGTAGCTTTCCAGCGTATTACCAAGGGAATAGTATAACAGCATCATAAAGATAACAAAAATAATATTGTCATTCGGCGGGATGATCACCCAGCTTAGAAGTCGCCACACCTGCCCTTTCAGAATCAGTGCCGGTTCCAGTGTAAAATAGTTAAGAAGCTGTGGCATCGTAAAACTCAAAAGATATCCGATCGCATAGCCTGCAAGCAGATACATCGTAAGATTTCTAATTGCATAGCGCCCAAATCTGCGCTCCATTTTATCTAACCAGTTCTTCATTCAAACTCTCCTTTCACGTATGTTATTTTATCGTCTGCTTTTTACTTTGTCAATTCCATTCCACCTCTTTACTCTCTTTTCACATAATTTACATCTTTTGTTCACTCCCAGGCACTTTTTTCTACAACCCCATACACAACTTCTGTTTGTATTTTCGATGGTTCTGTCGTATAATGTAAGATACTGTAGTTCTCTGCGAACTACATTTAATAGGTAAAAACACAGACAAATTTTTAAATTGTAATAAGGAGTAGTTAAATCATGAATCAGACAGAATTACATACCCTGGGGATTGACATCGGTTCTACAACTGTTAAAATCGCAGTTCTGGACAGTAATAATGATGTTCTGTTTTCTGATTACGAGCGTCACTTCGCCAATATTCAGGAAACCCTTTCTGATCTGCTTGGCCGTGCTATCTACAAGCTCGGTCAGATCAAGGTATCTCCAATGATTACCGGATCAGGTGGTCTTACTCTGGCAAAGCACCTTGATGTACCTTTTGTCCAGGAGGTTGTTGCCGTTTCCACCGCTCTTCAGGATTATGCACCACAGACCGATGTAGCGATCGAGCTGGGCGGCGAAGATGCCAAGATCATCTATTTTGAAAATGGAAATATTGAGCAACGTATGAACGGAATCTGCGCCGGAGGTACCGGATCTTTCATCGATCAAATGGCGTCCCTTCTCCAGACAGATGCAACCGGTCTGAACGAATATGCCAAAAATTACAAAGCACTTTATACGATTGCAGCTCGCTGTGGCGTATTTGCCAAGACAGATATCCAGCCGCTGATCAATGACGGTGCTACCAAAGAAGACCTGTCTGCTTCTATTTTCCAGGCAGTCGTCAACCAGACCATCAGTGGTCTTGCCTGCGGAAAACCAATCCGCGGACATGTTGCTTTCCTCGGTGGACCGCTTCATTTCCTCTCTGAACTGAGAGAAGCGTTTATCCGTACTCTCAAGCTGGATGACGAACACATTATCGCACCAAAGTATTCCCATCTTTTTGCAGCCGTCGGCTCTGCGCTGAACTCTAAAAAGGATGTAGTCACCTCTCTTGGTGAGATGCAGAAAAAGCTGGATGCCCATATTGAAATGGACTTTGAAGTTGAGCGTATGCAGCCACTCTTTTCCAGTGAAGCAGATTACAATGAATTTAAGAACCGCCATGCAAAGCATCAGGTGCCGGTTGGTGATCTTGCCAGCTACCGCGGTAATGCCTACCTTGGAATCGATGCCGGTTCTACCACCACGAAAGCCGCTCTGGTCGGAGAAGACGGTACTCTTTTGTACTCCTTCTACCATGGCAATGACGGTGATCCTCTTGGTACGACCATCGGTGCGATCAAGGATATTTACAGCCAGCTTCCGGAAGGCGTACAGATCGTTCACTCCTGCTCAACCGGTTACGGAGAAGCGCTCATTAAAGCCGCACTTCTTCTGGATGAAGGCGAAGTTGAAACCGTATCTCACTATTACGCCGCTTCTTTCTTCGAACCGGATGTAGACTGTATCCTCGATATCGGTGGTCAGGATATGAAGTGTATCAAGATCAAGAATCAGACTGTAGACAGCGTACAGCTCAACGAAGCATGTTCTTCCGGATGCGGTTCCTTTATCGAGACTTTTGCCAAATCCCTGAACTACACCGTAGAGGATTTTGCACATGAAGCACTTTTTGCGAAACATCCGATTGACCTCGGTACCCGTTGTACCGTATTTATGAACTCAAAGGTAAAACAGGCGCAAAAAGAAGGTGCTGAAGTATCCGATATTTCAGCCGGACTTGCTTATTCGGTTATCAAAAATGCTCTTTTCAAGGTTATCAAGGTATCCGATGCATCTGAGCTTGGTAAAAAAATTGTTGTACAGGGTGGTACATTCTACAATGATGCCGTACTCAGAAGCTTTGAGACCATCGCCGGATGTCAGGCAATCCGTCCGGATATTGCAGGAATCATGGGTGCTTTTGGGGCTGCACTGATTGCAAGAGAACGCTATGGTTTCAAAGAATGCAAAAATACAACTATGCTTTCCATTGATGAAATCAATGAACTTACCTATACAACCTCAATGGCAAAATGTAACGGCTGTACCAACAACTGTCGTCTGACCATCAACAGATTCAGTGGAGGACGTCGTTTTATTTCCGGAAACCGTTGCGAGCGCGGTCTTGGAAAAGAGAAAGCAAAGAGTGATGTGCCAAACCTTTTCGCTTATAAAAATGAACGTTATTTTGGTTACACGCCATTAGATCCATCCGAAGCAAAACGTGGAACGGTTGGTATTCCAAGAGTTCTCAACATGTATGAGAACTATCCGTTCTGGTTTACTTTCTTCACAAAACTGGGATATCATGTGTTACTCTCTCCTGCTTCTACACATAAGATTTATGAACTTGGTATTGAATCTATTCCGAGCGAATCCGAGTGTTATCCGGCAAAGCTGGCGCACGGACATGTACAGTGGCTGATCAACCAGGGTGCAGACTTTATCTTCTACCCTTGTATACCATACGAACGTGGTGAATTTGCCGATGCCGACAATCATTATAACTGCCCGATCGTCACCTCATACGCGGAGAACATCAAGAATAATATGGATCCGATCGTACACGGTGAAGTGGATTTCATGAATCCATTCCTCGCCCTCACAAGCGAAGAGACAATCACAGACGGACTGGTCCGTGAATTTACTTCTGCAAAGAATCTTCCGGCAGAAGAAATCAAAAATGCCGCTCATGCTGCATGGGAAGAGCTTGCCACATGCCGTCAGGACATCCGCAAAAAAGGTGAAGAAACTCTCGCTTACATGGAAAAGACAGGAACCCGCGGCATCGTGCTTGCCGGTCGTCCATACCATTACGATCCGGAGGTCAACCACGGTATCCCGGAGATGATCACCTCCTACGGACTTGCCGTTCTGACGGAAGATTCCATCTCCCATCTGAATCCGGTAGAACGACCGCTGATCGTTATGGATCAGTGGATGTATCATTCGCGACTGTACGCAGCAGCCAATTTTGTAAAGACAAGAGATGATCTGGATCTGATCCAGCTGAACTCTTTCGGATGCGGTCTTGATGCCGTAACAACCGATGCTGTTGCAGATATTCTGACCGGTTCCGACAAGATTTATACTTCTCTCAAAATTGATGAGGTTAATAACCTGGGTGCTGCACGTATCCGTATCCGTTCTCTGCTCGCAGCCATCCGTGTCCGCGAGCAGAAGCATATGGAGCGCACCATTCGTCCGGCAAATATCGAAAAAATTCCTTTTACAAAGGAAATGAAAGAAACCTATACCATTTTGTGTCCACAGATGTCACCGATCCATTTTTCACTGATTGAGCCAGCCTTCCAGGAAGCAGGCTACAAACTGGAAGTACTGAAAAATGATAACAAGCATGCAGTTGACATGGGTCTTAAATATGTAAACAATGACGCCTGCTACCCATCTCTGATGGTAGTTGGACAGATCATGGAGGCTATCCTTTCCGGCAAATATGACACCGACCACCTGGCTGTCATTATTTCGCAGACCGGTGGCGGATGCCGTGCTTCCAACTATATCGGATTTATCCGCCGTGCTCTAAAAAAAGCCGGTTACGGACATATCCCTGTTATTTCAATCAACTTAAGCGGGCTTGAAAGCAATCCTGGATTCAAGATCACCCTTCCACTTGTACTGAAAGGTGTGTATGGTCTGATATTTGGTGATCTCTTCATGCGCTGCCTGTACCGTGTCCGCCCATATGAAGCTGTTCCAGGCTCTGCCAATACCATGCATAAGAAATGGGAAAAGACAGTTATCGAATTTATCAAGAAAGGTTATCCAAGCAGACACGAGTTTAAGCGTCTCTGCCGCCAGATCGTAGAAGATTTTGATTCTCTTCCATTAAAAGATGTCAAAAAGCCACGTGTCGGAGTTGTCGGAGAAATCCTTGTTAAATTCCTTCCAGCTGCCAATAACTACCTGGTAGATCTTCTTGAACAGGAAGGTGCCGAAGCCGTGGTTCCGGATCTGACCGACTTCCTGCTCTACTGCTTCTACAATACAAACTTTAAAGCAGAACATCTCGGCATGAAGAAATCAACCGCCCGCAAGGGTAATCTCGGAATCAAGGCTCTGGAATGGTTCCGCAAGCCTGCCGTCGATGCATTAAAAGCAAGTAAACGCTTCGATCCACCATCACATATTGAACACCTGGCTTCGATGGCAAAAGAAATTGTTTCTCTTGGAAACCAGACCGGTGAAGGATGGTTCCTTACCGGAGAAATGCTGGAGCTGATCCACAGCGGTGCACCAAACATTGTCTGCACACAGCCTTTCGCCTGTCTGCCAAACCACGTAGTCGGAAAAGGTGTTATTAAAGAACTGCGCCGCCGTCATCCGGAATCCAACATCGTTGCAATCGATTATGATCCGGGAGCAAGCGAAGTAAACCAGCTGAACCGCATCAAACTGATGCTTTCGACTGCGCAGAAGAAGATGTAGAATTTTAGGATATGTAAAATATATTTGGTTGCAATAAGACGACCAGAGGAAACAAAGTACTCCCTCACATTCAGTTGCACTAACCACTTCGTTCAAGCCTCTTAAGGCAGGAATCGTGTTCAGCAAAGGCTTCCACGATTCCTGAGTCTTGAACTCCGTAGTGCAAATTCATGTGAGGGAGTACTTTGTTTCCTCTGGTCTGTATATTGGTAACTTTGTTTTACATATGCGAAAGTTTTTTGGGTGGTGAGGACTAGGATTTAGGGAATTGCAGTCGGAAGGGAAGATTAGTGTAATATCTTTCTTTACAGTTTTTTCTCTCCGAATTCAGCACCGTCATTTTTACCAGTACAGTTAAACGGTCGATTTTACAAAAGAAAGTCCGCCAATTCACTTTTTGTGCAATGTAGATGAGACTCAGGAAGCGTGGAAGCCTTTGCTGAACACGCTTCCCGCCCTAAGAGGCTCATCGGAATGGTTTGCACAATGGAATTGGAGGACTTTCTTTTGTAAAATCGACCACACAACCTTTATTTAAAAAAACGGCGGACTCCCTTTCGGGAAAGTCCACTGTTTTCTCACATATATTAAGCTTCTTCGACTTCTACTTTTTCGCCAAGAATTTTATCAATACTTACCAGTTTTACGCTGAGTACGAATACCTGTGCTGCAACTTCCAGTTCTTCTGGTGTCGGGAAGGACGGTGCAATTCGGATATTGCTGTCTTTTGGATCCTTTCCGTATGGGAAGGTTGCTCCCGCTTTTGTCATGATCAATCCGGCTTCTTTTGCTTTGGCTACGATTGCTTTGGCACATCCATCCAACGCATCGAAGGAAATGAAGTATCCTCCTCGCGGTGCTATCCAGGAACCAATCTCAAGTCCGCCAAGCTCACTTTCCAGTACACTTAATACGGTGTCAAATTTCGGTCTTAAGATATCTGCATGTTTCTTCATATGCTGAACCATTCCATGGATATCACCGAAGAAACGCGCATGTCTGAGCTGGTTTAATTTATCATGACCGATGGTCTGTACGGACATCATCTTGCGGATTTCCGCAAGGTTTTCATCGGATGCTGCAATTGCTGCAATACCAGAACCCGGGAAGCTGATCTTGGAAGTAGAACCGAATTTGTAAACCATGTTCGGATGTCCTTCTTTTTTACATTCCATCAAAATCTCGATCAGATAATCCTGTTTATCCTCATACAAATGATGGATTCCATATGCATTATCCCAGAAAATACGGAAATCTTCTGCCGCTGGATTTAATTTCGCAAAACGGTGTACGGTTTCATCAGAATAAGTGATTCCCTGTGGGTTAGAATATTTCGGTACACACCAGATACCTTTTACAGCCGGATCATTCTCCACATACTGCTCTACCAGATCCATATCCGGTCCATCCGACGTCATTGGAATATTGATCATCTCAATTCCAAAATGTTCGGTGATTGCAAAATGTCTGTCATATCCAGGTACCGGGCACAGGAATTTTATCTTGTCAAGCTTTGCCCAAGGGGTGCTTCCCATGATACCATGTGTCATCGCTCTTGCAACAGTATCATACATTACGTTCAGGCTGGAGTTACCAAAGATGATAATATTATCCTTCGGTACTTCCATCATATCAGAAAGAAGCTGTTTTGCTTCTTTGATTCCATCGATCACTCCATAGTTACGGCAATCTACTCCTTCTTCGCAGACAAGATCTGATGTGCTCTTAAGTACATCCATCATCCCCATAGAAAGATCAAGCTGTGCTTTGGACGGTTTACCTCTGGACATATCCAGTTTCAGACCTTTTCCTTTAACATCTTCAAATTCTTTTTCCAGTCTGCTCTTTAATTCAAGCAGTTCTTCTCTACTCATATCTCTATATGCAGTCATCTTGAAAACCTCCCATAATCATCAACTAATCATTGTGTGTTTCTTGCCGTACTTTATACTTCCGAAATCTGCCATCTGCAGTTTCTTTCAGCTGTTTTGACAACATCAAAACTCACTACAAGTAGTAAGTATATAGGAAAAATGATTTTTCGTCAACTAATTCTTGCATATAAATATGATATATCGTGATTTTTGTTGATTTAAATGTGTTTTTTTGAATTTTTGTTTTTCATTTCATGCATTTTTCCATTTCAATGCTTTTCAAAAAGAGTAGATCAGATTTATATGCAGCATATTTTCTTTTCTCCTGCAGTATGTTTTGCTCTTCTGACAACAAAACACCCGGAACCATTTTCATGATTCCGGGCAAATATATTTACTATTTTACTAATAATGATTTTCCAGTCATATCTGCTGGCTGCTGCATTCCCATCAGCTCGATCAGCGTCGGAGCGATGTCTGCAAGGCATCCGCCTTCACGAAGCTTATATGCAGGATCTGCATTTACAAGAATGAACGGAACCGGGTTCGTTGTATGAGCGGTAAATGGTTCTCCTGTCTCTTCATCGATCAGCTGTTCTGCATTTCCGTGGTCAGCGCAGATAAACATCTGTCCACCAACTTCTTGCACTGCATCAACTGCTTTTCCTACACATTCATCAACAGCTTCAATTGCTTTGATCACTGCTGCTTCTACACCGGTATGGCCAACCATATCCGGGTTTGCAAAGTTAATTACGATTACGTCGTACTTGTCCGCTTTGATTGCATCTACAAGCTTGTCACATACTTCATATGCACTCATCTCCGGCTTCAGATCGTAAGTTGCAACCTTAGGCGATTTGACAAGGATTCTGTCCTCTCCCTTGTTCGGTTCTTCTACTCCACCATTAAAGAAGAAGGTAACATGTGCATATTTCTCTGTCTCGGCGATTCTTGCCTGTGTCATGTTGTTTGCTGCAAGAAATTCGCCAAATGTATTCGTGATGCCTTCTTTTACAAATGCAACCATTTTATTTGGAATTGTCTCATCATACTCTGTAAAACATACATAAGTTGTCTTGATACGTTCTCCTCTGTCAAATCCGTCAAAATCATCCGCACAGAATGTTCTGGTGATTTCTCTTGCTCGATCCGGGCGGAAATTAAAGAAGATCACAGAATCTCCGTCTTTTACAGTTGCAACCGGTGTACCGTTTTTTGTCACTACAAATGGTACTACGAATTCGTCAGTTACTTCTTTGTCGTAAGAAGCCTGGATTCCTTCTGTTGCTGATGCTGCTGTGTCACCTTCGCCGCGTGTAAGTGCTGCGTATGCTTTTTCTACACGGTCCCAACGGTTGTCACGGTCCATTGCATAGTAACGTCCGGAAACACTTGCAACTTCACCTACACCGATTTCTTTCATCTTTGCTTCTAACTGTTCAACATATTCTTTTCCAGATGCCGGAGGTGTATCACGTCCGTCAAGGAAGCAGTGAACATATACTTTGTCCAGCCCCTGTCTCTTTGCAAGTTCCAAAATTCCATAAATATGTGTAATATGACTGTGTACACCACCATCAGATACCAGTCCCATCAGATGAAGAGCTGTACCGTTCTTCTTCGCATTTTCACAGGCTGCAAGAAGTGCCTTATTTTCAAAGAAATCGCCATCAGCGATTGCTTTTGTGATCTTGGTGAGCTCCTGGTAAATAATACGTCCTGCACCCATATTCATATGACCTACTTCCGAGTTACCCATCTGACCGTCCGGAAGTCCTACAGCAAGTCCGCTTGCATTTCCTTTTACAAACGGATATTCAGCCATTAATTTATCCATAACCGGTGTGTTTGCCTCTGCAATACCGTTGCCTTTCTTTTCATCTCTCAGACCGTAACCGTCTAAGATCATCAAAACTGTTGGTTTTTTACTCATCGTCTTACACTCCTTCATTTTGTCTTAAAGCGTTTGATTTCTCTTTCAGTTAAATATTGTACATGATTTTATATATGCTTGCAAGCACTTGTTAAAACTTTGACAGCTGAAAAACGCAGGCATTTCTGCCTGCGCCTTGGTATAATTGACTATTTCCAGTTTACAACTGGAACGATATATAAAAGAACTGCCCTATTTTAAAGGCTTTCTAGCACTTCATCTGTAAAAGTGATACTAAAAAGTGATACTTGAAACATTATTAAACATCACTTATCATTATTAAATATCACTCATGAATTAGATAATTACTTCTTTACCTTTCATATCTTCTACAAATTGGTCAAAAGATTCTTTACTTATGTAATATTCTCGCCCAATTTTTGTGGCTTCTTTCATACTATATAATAGTCTTAAAATCCTTAACGCTTTATCACTCTCACAAGAGAAAATATTCATGATATCCTCTTTATTATATAGTACATTTTCTTTTTTTACCATATTTATCACCATAATTTTATTTATTCATAACAAAAATATTGATTATCAATTTGTTTCCATACTCCAGATCCTTGTAGAAATTCCGCCTGAAATAAAACATTCTCCGGAATCTGTGAGCCATTCCAATAAACATATTCGGCATTTTTTATTGCACGTTCGTCAGGCTCTCCCCAAATAATTTCATCATTAACGAAAGCATATTGCCCTGGCTGCACAAGTACTTCAAAAATCGTATTTGGAAATTTATCGCTCTTTACACGATTCATAATAACAGAAGCTACTGTTATCTGTGCTTCATCATTTAAGCCTCTGCATTCATGATATAAAGCGCATGAGAGCCACCAAATATTTGTTGAATCTGTCTCGGAAATTCTTTCTTGTGCAACTGCTGTAGAAATATTTGGATCGTTTTCCTGTTCTTCTTTTACAAGTTCACCTACTGGAATACCTTCTCTAATTTTATTTTGAGTGAAAGCTTTTGTAGAATTATTATTCTTTATTTTAATCGTGAAATTAGATTCATTTTCTGACGAAGTTTTAGAAATATATTTTGTATTTGCTCGATTAAAATGAATTTTAACTGTCCCGATTATCACTAAAACGATACCAATAAAAATTAAAAGTATTCCAATAAGTCTTATTTTTTTCTTCATAAGAGTCACCTTATTTATTAGTAGAGCCTATTCCGCCTGTTCGCTCAGTAGTAACTTCTTCTTCATCAGCAATACCAAATTTTACAAATACAGCCTGTACAATTTCTTCATTTTCATCAATATACATTGCTTCGTTACTGGTATTTTTAATTGCTACAAAAATGTGTCCTTCATTTTTTGCGGAAGCATAATCACGATCAATTACTCCCGTTGTGTTTAAAAGAACTCCACCTTTTTTAATCCCAAAACTGCTGCGAGGATAAATCATCATGACATATCCTTCAAACATTTCGCAACGCAAACCCGTTGGAATTATGATGGATTCATTAGGCAATAAGATAATTTTAAACGGACTTTTGATGTCATACCCTGCACTATATTTTGTAGCTCTAACTGGGATAGAAATATTTTCATATACCCGTTTTATTTCACATTCGTTTGTTTTATAATGATGTGGTGCTTTTTTCACTGCATCTTTTTCAAACTGTTCATAACTTACCTTACCAAATTTCGCAATCTTCATTTTCATCATCCTCCATTTTTGTAATTATTTTATTATTCTCCAACTGTTTTAAAATCTTTTTGATATTCTTATTGAATTTGTTAAGTAACTTATTCTTACCGAATTCTGTATTATAATAAGGAGCATAAATGCATTCATGATCTCCGTCCATAACAACACAGCTTATCCAATTCTGTTCAATATCAACACTCACTTGCAATTCAATAATATCTTTATAAATTGATTCAGTATAAACATAATGATCATTTTTATAGTCATAATGAAATCCAAATTTCCTTATGATATTTTTTGTTACAAGTGGGTTTAATTTGTATGGTTTGAAGATATCTTTCACCTATTTATTCTCCTTCAGATAATTCATATATTCACTCCACTTGCCAATTGAATGAATATATTCTTTTGTTTTCAAACATTTTAATTTCATATCAGCTCTGATTTTTTCAATTGGATTTCTTTTTGTGGCAAGTGATTTGATAAAATTATTTGTATTATGTGTTAGGTCTAAAATCGATTCTGAGTAAAAATTAGACACGACATTTTTATATGTATCTAAATCTTCATCTGGAATTTTATAATTACTTTTTGGTAAATTTTTTGTTGAAAAAGGACTAATACCAGAACCACTTGTTTGTGGTTTTAAATATTTAGAAATGTATTCGATGTTATCAGATTTGAATTTAAATTCTATTTCCGCATCATTTTCTATAATGCCAAAAACAGTTTTTTCTTCTTCAAGATTTTTGAACAATTCGTCGTATGGTATTTTATCAGTAATACCAAGTTTATCTTCTGCAATTGATCGTAAAATGTTATGTCCTCTTCCGAGTGAAGGAATATAAGCAATTAGAATTCCATGACCATACGAATAAATTTGTGAACCGTTTGCACATTTAATATAAATGTCATCAGTATCTAATTGACCATTTTCATCTCTTGGAAAGTCATTTGTATTTTGATCAATATGCGCTTTTAATCTATATGTACCTTTGTATCTCATAAGATAATTCGCCGTAAGAATCACCTCCTAATATTCTTCGTAGTCTGTTTCTTCACTGATTTTTATTTTATTCTTTTCTGCCGCTTTTACCTTATCTAAAGCATCTTTTCTTTCTGCAAATAAAATTGTATTCAGGTCAGAATAATTAAACATATACGCATGTTTATCTCTTTTATCAATTCCAACAAACCAAGTATCTTCAATTGTACGAAGTATAATTTCGCATACTTCATAGATTCCAGTTTTTGGAACAATACGCGCGTAATATAATCGGTCCTTCTTTTTTACTGTTGTAATTGGTGTCATAATTAATCCTCATATAGAATAATTTTATTCTCTTTAAGTGTATTTTTTACATCTATAACTCTTTGGTTTGATGAACCACACCAATGTAAAGAAATGTCTCTTAATTCTTTTTTATATTCTCCATCAACTAATACATCACATAAATCAAGTAACTGTTTTCTTTTTAAATTAGTGTCATTCATAATTTCTTCAAATGTATATCCTGTATATAACCAAATATTTTTTTCAGGAAATAAATCATGTATTTTTTCTGTAAATTTCAATACAGTTTCTACGTTATCTTTATGCATTGGATCACCACCGCTCCAAGTGACTCCGCTAATATAATTATTTTTTAACTGTTCAATAATTTCTTCTTTCGCAGAATTATCAAATATGATTCCGCTATTTTTATCCCATGTTTGTGGATTTTGACATTCTAAACAATGATGAGAACATCCAGACACCCATATCACAACTCGTAACCCAGGACCATTATTTTGGTCTGGATATGTTATATTATGATAATTCATAATTCACCTTCTTTGATAATTAGGGGCAGATATAAAATACCTGCCCTATTATTTTTACATGCTTACTCTATCCTTAATTTCGGCATTTTTTGCTTTATTATATCGAGTCTTCCCATGTACTCTTGTAAAACCAAGATAACCATTCATGCGATCGATTTTAGTAATCATTGTACTTCCACACTTAGGGCACTGTTCCATTTCTACTTGTTGATAGCCGCAATCTTCACAATAACACATTGCTAAATTGACACCTTCGTAAAATCCTTTATCCATAGCGCGAAGCACTAAAGTTTTAATTGCCTCTTTGTTGTATCCAAGATTATATCTACAATATTGGATCTTTCCACCATTGAATAAATCCCAGAATCTTCCTTCTTTATCCTGTTTTTCAATTGGAGACATATCTTCTGATACATGACAATGGAAGCTATTGCTTACATATTCCCTGTCTGAAACGTATTCAATAAGACCATAAATTTTACGAAATTGTTCCACCTGAAGACCACAAAGGGATTCAGCTGGTGTACCGTAAATTGCGTATAAAATATGATCTTCTTCTTTAATTTTGTTTGTATAGTCATTAATGTACTTCATAACTTCTAATGCAAATTCGCCATCTTCTCGAATTGATTTACCATTATATAATCTCTGAAGTTCATTTAATGCAGTAATTCCATAACTCATTGTCATTGGCGGCAAAATGGATTTAATTTTTTCTTCTGGCTTTAAATTACCACCATATAAACCACCTTGACAAAAAGCAACTGGATTTACACTGGCTCTTAATTCACCAATATAATCATAAGTACGTTTATGATGATTTCTAATTAATTCCAAATAATAATCAAGCACTTCATAAAAATCTTTTGATTCTTTTCTCGATTTTGCGAGAATCATTGGAAGATTAAGGCTAACAACCCCAAGATTAAATCTTCCTTCAAATATTGGTTTATCATTTTCATCAGATGGATGCATTCCACCTTTTTCATACCAAGGTGAAAGAAATGCCCTGCATCCCATAGGACTTACTACTCTTCCATATTTTTTATACATTTCAGATACATATCCATCACCTGTCAGTGATAACCAATCAGGATACATGGTCTTGGAACTGCATTCAATTCCTTCATTAAATACATCACCATTTGGATATTTTGATGATCCATCACCGTGAAGATTCTTATCATATAAAAATACAATTTTAGGAAATAAAACAGGACGTTTAAATCCATTTTTGCCCTGTCCTTCAGAATGAACTCTAAGAAGTGTAATTGCTGCCATTTTACCAAATGTAGAAGTAGATAACCCAATTGTCATTGTAACAAAAGGATAATCCCCTCGACTGCTGCCAACAGAATTTAATTTCATTTCAATTCCTTGCCAGCCCTGTTCAAAATCTCTGTAAACCTTATCTGTTGCATATTTACATGCTTTTTCGGAATGAACTTCTGATATAACCTCATATTCAATGTCATCAATGATAGCCATATATTCTTCATAATATTTGTTATATGACTTTTCGGCATATGGTTCTAAAATTTTGTCAACTTCTGGAACTGTAAATCCGCCATACTGTTGTGCCGCTGTTGAAAGAATAATATCTCCCATGACATCAAAAGCGGTATCAAGATAATTCGGTTCGTTATACCAAATATTTCCCATTTCAAAACCATTTCTTATTACATTTCCAACGTCAAACAAACAACAGTTTCCAGTTGGAATTCCTCCATCAAGAATAAAGCTATGATCTTCTTCTACATCCAAACACCAAACTTCTGCTTTTGAATTTAATTTATCTGGTTGAATGTCTACTACCTTATATTTTCCAATTTTATTAAATGTAGAACTTACTTTATAGTTGATAGTAATATCGGAACGTTTCCCATAATTTGTTTCTTTATTAGTTAAATCTTCTTGTGAAATTACATAATATCCAGCAATATTTAGTAAATCATAAATATATTCATTTAATTTTCCAGTTACTTGTAATGATTTGAATTCTCTTGTTGGTTTACCAGAAAAAATTCTTCCACCATCAGCACACATCAACCCATTTATATAATATAAAATATTTTCATAATCAAGTTCTAACCAAGGAATATTTTTAGAATTTACAGTTTTCATAGAAACTAAATAATCTCCGTTATATGATTTTGGTTGAGTAACTGAATATCCAGCATCTACAAATCGTTTAGAATATTTATTTTTGTGTCCACACAGATGAATATATACATAATTTGGTCTTGATCGTTCAGATGATACTGAACCATCACCCAACGCAAATCCTTTACACCATAATTTTTTATTTTCTAAAGATAATTTATCCCAATCAAAAATAGTTCTATCATTAATATTGGTAAGTACATCTCCAATTTTTAATTGTGTGGTTTCAGAATTATCAGATAAAATCCATCTATGATTTGGAGTGCAATATACTTCATGAGTTTTACTATATGGACTAGAATTTTTAAATGTTACTTTTTGAATTGGTTGCCATCCATATTTATGTACAACTGCTTTTCTCCAAATACCTTTGTGAGATAAAACCATCGTAGTGCTTCCATCATCAAAATCATAAAATGACTTAATTCCATCTTTTGTAATAAATTTAGTATCTCTTCTAAAACAGTTAAATGTATCGAGCCTTGCAGAGCGATCATGAATATAAATGTAACCATCTTTCGCTGCCTGTTTTTCTGCATTAGTTAAAAAGAATTTCTTATACAATTCACTACTTAATTCGTTATAAATAAGACTTCTTTTTGTAGCAACAAGTGCGGAATCAGTATTAGCGTTACTATTGTCTCCAATATACCTAATCGCCTGACTTCGTTCGTAAACTTTGTCCATCATATGCACAAAGTCTTTTTTATAATTGCGATATTCCTTATACATTTTTGCGACTATAGGGAAATCTTCTTCTAGTACTGCCTCTACAATATTATGCATATCATAAATTTCAATTTCGGAATCATCTTCATAATTTTCTTCAATCTTTTCCCATACATCATTTACAATTGTTGCATATTCTTGTGGAGTCAATTCAACCATCGCTCTTCTAGCAGCCTTATTACAAGCATTGATAATTTTCTGCTCATCATATTCTTCTAAAGTTCCATCTTTTTTAATGACTTTCAATATCATTTTCCTCCCTATTTCTTAATGTTTCTTCATATGATTTTTCCTCATACCATTTATTAAATCTTCCGACAGATGCTGCTAATGATCCGCAAATTACAATTCCAATACACATTGCCATTCCAAACAAAAACCATAAAAATGACATTCAACCACCTCCTAAAAATATCTTTCCAAGAGTTCTTTTATATAAGCAAGTCTTGAAGAGATAAAAACAAATTCCTTATCTTTGTCAGTAAAACCATCTTCTGTTTCTTGTAATAAGGCTTCTTGATATAATTTCAAATCATCTTGCAATTGCTGATACAACTTATATGTTTTGAACTTTGGACCAGAATCTAAACAAGTATACAAATCAAGATAATCCTGACATGCTTTATGAGATGTATTATTACATTGATATGCTGAATCACAGCATCTGCATGGACAATTCCCAAAATATGTATTTGACCAATCTAACCTACGCTTCTTCATTTTTTACTTCCCATTTTTCTATGAAGCTATAGAAGTCATCCATTACATTTTTATTATCTGTCTCAATTTCTGCTTCGACTGGACGATTTAAATCAAGTGCGAAAATACCCATAATAGATTTTCCATTAATAACCTGTCTATCCTGTTTTAGCCAAATCAGAGAATTATAAAACCTGCATCCTTCAGAAAACTCTTTAATGTCGTTAATATAATTTAACCGAATCCACATTTTTAGTTCTTCACCTCCCATAATTTAATTGCATCATGGAATTCTTCGATTTCAATATCACTGTCGGTATGAATATCTACGATAAATGGTAGATTCAAATTCATACTTAAAATTCCAAGCATACTCTTTGCATCAATTACATAATGTCTCTGACGAATATCAATGTCGGAGTTGTAATTATTGCATGTAGTTACAAACAATGCTGCATCATTCACATTGCGGAACTGTACTTTAAACATTGTTCTCACTCCCTCCTAAAATTTAATACACCCTTTCCCTGCTCTTTTAAGATTTAATACATAATGACCATTGTCATATAATATATTTTTTCTTTTCACAGATTCAATGATATATTCATTTCCGAACTCGTCTTCTGCTAAAAGAAAATCATCTTCAAGTTGGAAAAGAGTGCGTGTTGCCTGACCAGTTGTTGTAATCAGAAAAACACGCCTCCTTTCTTTTATTCTCTATTTACTTTGCGCGTATTCACATAAGAAAGAATTCTATCTACAACTTCATTGATATCTGTACCATCATTGTTGTAAATAACCTTATCAACTTCATTTTCGAATCCTTTAAAGTCAACAAGGTCTGCTGTAATTCTTCTGGCAGCTTCTTCTTTATTTCCACCACGCTTATTTAATCGTTTTTTAATTGTTTCTAAATTGGAATAGATGTAAAAAGACATAATTACATCTGTATTAAGATATTTTTTGATTTGATAAAATCCTTCCGGATTTAAAATAATAACAGAGTCTTTATCTGTATCATAGCTATCTATCGAAGAACCATAATACCACTTACCATCTACAGAATCATAGGAACGCCATTCTGCAAAAAAGCCAGCATTGATTAGCTGTTCAAATTCTTCCTTGGATATAAAATGGTACGTCTGGTCCTGGATTTCATTTTTTCGCATAGGACGAGATGTATATGTAACAATTTTAGGGTATCCACGTTTAACTAATTCGTTACATATATGGTCCTTCCCTGCCGCACTTTTACCACATAAGATAATAACCATAATCCATTTCTCCTACTTCAAATATTTATCAATAAACATATTCTCTGTAAGGATTGGAATGTTTAATTGTTTTGCTTTTTTATTCTTGCTGCTAGTGGATTCAATATCATTGTTAATCAAGGCAGTTGTTTTTGCTGATACAGATCCAGCCACTTTCCCACCAAGAGATTCGATTTCTTTTTTTAACTCATCTCTACTCTTGTATTGATTTACTTTTCCAGTGACTACAAATGTAAGTCCCTCTAACATCTTATCTGTGAGATCTACTTTTGTTGGAATTGTAAAATTAAACTCTTTGGATAATTCAAGTATTTTGTTGCAATTATCTTTAAAGTATTCATCAAGATTGTTTACTAACGCATCACCAACACCAGGAAGATAATTGAAGAATTTTGTCCCATATAATGTCATGTCTCGGAAGAAGTTTTCTACTTGATAATCTTCCGTTTCAGCAATCATTTTACTTGCTTTTTCTCCACAAAGAGGGATAGATAAACTGTATAAGAATCTGTCGAATGTAGTACTTCTACTCTCTTCAATTGCTTTGAGAAGTTTTGTAACAGATTTTTTACCGAATCCTTCAAGATTGGTAATACGTTTTTCATAATCAGAAAGATGGTAGATATCTTGAATGGATGTTAACCAGCCAAGATCAATGAATTTCTGAATTGTTGCGTCTGAAAGCCCATCAATATTAAGTGCATCACGGCTCACCGCATGTTTGAGTTTTCCAAGAAGTTTTCCAGAGCAAGTAGGATTATCACAGATAAGGACTTCTGAATCGTTTTCTTTAACAATCTTTGTCGGACCATCACAGATAGGACATGTTGATGGGATTGTAATTGTATTACTTCTTGTAAGATTATCTCTTATCTGTGGAATTATTTCATTCGCTTTATATACAGTAATCTCATCGCCAATACCAAGTTGTAATTCTTTAAAAATTGATACATTATGAAGTGATGCTCTGTTAACTGTCGTTCCATCAATTTCTACATCGTCAAAGATTGCTACTGGTGTAAGTTGTCCTGTTTTACCCATCCCCCATTCAATATCTTTTAATGTGGTAACTTCTTCTTCATTGTAAAACTTAAATGCCAACGAATGTCTAGGGTGGTGTCCCGTGTTACCAAGTGATTTTCCATATTCTACATTATCATATGTAATGACAAGACCATCAATCGGATACGATTTTTCTTCTGCAATAGATTTTAATTCTGCAATTTTTTCATTAATATCATCTGTTTTACTGTTATATTTAACATATGGAACTACTTCAAATCCAATTTGATTCGCATAATCAAATCCTTCTGTAAAATGAGTAAACCCAAATGGAATCTTCCAAACTATGAACCTTACATTTCTATCTTTTGTAACTTTATTATCTAATTGACGAACAGATCCAGATACTAAATTTCTTGGATTTTTATATTTTTTATCTGATTTACTGTTAATTACTTCGAAATCTTTTTTGAGAATAATAGCTTCTCCTTCGATTTCGAATTTGCGATCTGTTGAAATGTGAACAGGTAAATTTTTAAATACATTTGCATTATGGGTAATTAATTCACCGATCTCGCCGTTACCTCTAGTTTCACTCTGAATTAATTCGCCATTTTCATAGGTGTTTAAAACGGTGAGTCCGTCCATTTTTAATGAAATAATACAATCTTTTCCATTTGAAAACTTGATAAGATCATCCACTGATTTTGTTTTGCCGAGAGATAGCATAGGGTGTGAATGTGTTACTTTTTCAAGTTTTGATTTTACTTCATATCCAACCTGCTGCGTAGGACTGTTTGGATAAATAACACCAATTTCTTTCTCTAATTTTACAAGCACATCATACATATTATCCCATTCATAATCTGTCATAATAGGATTGCTAGTGTTGTAATAAGCGTCAGATGCTTTATTAAGTGTTGATATTAATTCTTTAATTCTATCTACTCTATTTGTCATCTTCATTCTCCGTCTTTTTTAACAAGTTTTGTACTATTGCAGTAATGCCATCTAAGTAACTTCCAACTTCTCTGCCAGTTACATCTTTTTCATAACACCAATCTGAAATGTCTTTGATTTCTTCATATACTGCTTTATATATGCTATTTTTATCAATTACCATATTCATCATCTTTCATCCCGCTGAATTCTTTAAACAGTTCCATGAACTCTTTTTCCTCTGGAAAGAAAATGTCACGTTTCTTTGTGTTACTACACCAAACAATGAAATTGTACATAAGCTGACCAAATCTTAAGTCAGGATATTTCTTACTCCAAATTGTTGCTAATTCTTTGCAAAATGGATATATTCTATTTGGATCTCTCATTATTTTCACCTCTATACTCTTCTAATTCTTTTTTAAATTCTTCAGTTCCGGAATACGGACAGGAGAACATTTCTGGACAATATCCTCTATAAATGCATTCTCTTCTACATACACTGTATAACTCAGGTTCGTACTCTTTGATTACTTCTAGCACTTTATTCCACACGTATCTGGTTTCGTAACTTGCGCAATTACAAAGCCTTTTTCTGGAAATATTTATTATAGATTGAAAATCAAAATAATATTCACCATCCTGTAATGTGTTTCTATTGGGGACCTCATCATAATCATTCCTGTCTGATCTTAATGTAGAAATAAATGGTGTAACACCTACATGATGCCGAACCAAATGCCCATGCACAAACTGCGGAGCATTGTAAATTTTAATAATAAAATACCCAAGTCTAATAGGTGAATGCTCTGCTCTAAGAATATCTTTCTTCCACTGACTGTCTGGATATTTCCCTTTATCTTTTCCAATCGTTGTCATTGTGGCATTTTTAATTGTCTGCCACATATCTTCATAACGTCTCACTTCTACTCGAAGTTTTGATAAATCTGGTTTTTCTTTATTTGACAAAATATGTATTCTCCTTGTTTTATAAAAATTTTTCTAATATACCTGCTCCGATTGCATAACAAATAACAATTAAAATAATCATAAATACTATTCCCATACCAATGTCCAATACTTTTTGCGCATTTTTATACTTAGCGACAGCCTCAAATAATAAATCTATAAAAATGGACAAAATGTAAGCAAATATAATTATTAGAGCAAATCCAATTGTTCCGATACAAACATTAAGCAAAAAGTCTAAAGCTATACTCATTTATTCTTCTCCTTTAAAAGTAACGATCGTTCTTTCCGGAATAATCTGTTGCGGAATTACTTTCTGTACTAACTGACGTACTTCTAATGGGTCATATTCATACTCATAATCTGAAAAGTAAGAACCTGATCTTGTAATATACTGTGTTACTGCAATATCATATTTTATAATAGAACTGTCTTCTGCAATTTTGTATAAAATACCAGTTACATCTTTGAACTGATACTTTCCTTGATCATCCCAATCTCCCTCTTCAACAATATCTAATCTATATTCAGCACCATCAACCGTAGCACCTAATTCTTCATACCAGCCTTCATTGTCAAAATGACTTATAATTTTTTTGGCTTCTTTTAAATCCATATGTACCAGTTCTTTAAAATTTACATTTATTTCAGTCATACATTTCTCCCTCTTTCAGTTCAATTTTTGAAATATGTTTACTTTTGTTTGTTATTTCTAGGTCTACTTCTTTTAAATTACGAATTCTTTTCGCAATAATCCTAAATGCATCTCCAATTTCTTCAGATTGTTTTTCATATTCCCAAATGCATATACCATATTCACATGGACACATTATGTTTTTTTCTTTACAATATGAAATACATCCATTACATGTCTTTGTATTACAATCTTTTGTCATTTCGTTTCCTTAGATAGATCCCAATCAATAATCCAATATAATTGGTTATATTGTGAACCAGTTGTTACCTTGTAATTGTTTTTTCTCAGCCAATAAATTACTCCTGTATCAAGCATACCTTCTCCATTGATAGAGAATTTCTGATCATAAATTGCTTGTTTAATTTGTGTTCGCAATTTTTGAAGTTGCTGCGAAACACCATATTCTATATTTCTATTTGTTTCTATAAACGCTTCTTCAGCTGTTGGAAAATTTTCCATACTAAATTACCTCCGGATGAAACTAAACTTTCATTAGATTTTCAACTTTGTCAATAAATGTAATGTTATAAGCCTCTGTGAGTATAATTTTGCCGTTAGGAAGTTCTATAATGGCAGCAGTGTAGTGACCAGTTCCAATGTCTGTAAACTCATCATAATCAATTCCCCACCCCATAAAATAACCTAAGTTAAAGCTTTCCGTCTTAGAAGTTTTTTTATTATAATAAGTACCTTTGCATCTCCTGAAATTTGACCTTGGAAGATTAACAGGTGGCATTTTGGGAGATGACTTAGTTGAAGATAAGTTACTATTAACAGACTGAGTATGTTTAAATACATGTAATTCATCTTCTCTAAGATATTTCTGAAAAGCTCCACATTCCCGACAATATAATCCAGTGGCATCCACTATTTTTTCTGTGAACAAATTCTTACTTCCGCATTTCTTACATTTATAATCCATTTTTCGCCTCGTTCAATCTTTTGTTGGCAATTTCAAACCATTCTTTATTTTTTTCAATTTCGATAAAATTTCTCCCTAACTTCATTGCAGCTACACCAGTAGTTCCTGATCCCATAGTAAAATCCAAAATAGTATCATTTTCTTTTGTCCAAATGGTTACACATCTTTCCATTAACTGTAATGGTTTCTGCGTAGGATGACCATTTCGTTCTTTACTCCATGGAACAATTGGAGAAATATCATACCAGACGTTTGTTAGTGCTCGATTATCTTGTCCATTCTTTTTTCCAAGTCCACCAGTCTTTTTAGGAATGTTGGAATATATTTTTGTATATGTTGGTTTATTCCCCTTGCAATACCATAAAATATCTTCTCTGGTAGATACTAAATTTTTCTTAGATCCACGTCCTTTAATCCGATCCCATATAATCCAATTTTGAATTTGGAATTTCTGATCAAGCAATTCTTTTGTTTTTGTTACATTACTCCAACCTTGGAAAAGAATAAGGTTGCCATTGTCTTTTAAAAGTTCATAACTAAGATCTATCGCTAATGGCATGTTAAACTCTTTATCCCAATCCGCATAATTGATCAGATACGGAGGGTCGCAAATAATTGCATCAACTTTTACATTTTCATTTAATAATTGCTGCATTATCTCGAAACAATTATTATTGTAAATTTTATAATCTTCTATTAGTCATCACCTCTAGTTTATTTATTCTCCATCATCTTTCTGAATTCTTTATATTTTCTCGTATATTCATAAGAATCCTTGAAAATATTTGTTACTGCTTTATACAGTTTAGGCTCATGCTTCTCAATCACATTTAATTCATCCTCAAAATCTCTTCCATAAGGACAACCACAACATCCGGTTCGTTTTAATCCGTATTCTGTATAGCATTTGCTATGTACAATTCCATATGCTTTTTCATAATCTTCTTTGTCTGAATCTTTATACCAAAATAGAGGTCTATAATTGTCATACTTATCATTCTCATCGAAGCAGTTACCATATCTGACTCTTGCACCCCCTTCAGCTTTTCGTACACCAAAGATATTCAGATCGTAATCTTCTTCTTTTAGAAGATTGTGAATCAAATCTTTTTTCGCATACTTGCAGCATTTATTTGAAATTTTAAAGGTTGGATTGTTTTGAATGATAAATTCTTTTAGATATTTATTTCTACGAATGTTGAAATTATCTGTTAGATTTGTATTACACCACCATTGTAATGCAGATTGACATTTCGGATATTTCTTATATAATGTATCAAAGTCTTCATCTTCCCACTGAAAATTATGTCTTTGTAACCGTTGTAAAAATTCACTTGTAATCTTAGACATAAACGGTTCGCCATAATTCTTGCAGCTTGTTGGAATTGGAATTTTAGGATGCTTCTTTATAAATGTAATATTATATTTTTCTTCTAAATATTTTAAATGATCTTTTGTTGCTTGATACTCAAGACCTGTATCAAACCACACATAATCTACTTTGTTATCTTTATCACATCTCCAAACGATATCTAACATTACATCACTGTCTGAACCGCCTGAAATTGCACAAACAAGTCTTTTGTCATATTTGTCATTATTTATAACTACCCATGCTTTAATAAGACTTTCTTTTATGACTTTATTATCTGGACAGTTTTGTAATAATTCTTCGATTGTATTAGCTTTAACAACTGTTGAATTAATTTTTTCATAGACCTGCCAGACGTGGCTTATTTTCTATGATTTGTATAAAAATGAAAGGAACAAATAGTAATTCTAGATAATTATGATTGTACAATCTCTATAAATACAAGAGATTTTGATTAATATAAATGAAAAAATTATTTTATTAGGCTATGTACACTTGCCTGATAATTGTTTATTCTCTACTTCGACAAAATCAAATGAAAAATTAATTTCAAATCAACTTAAATCGGTGTGTATTTTCCCACACTTTTTACATTTGTAAATATGTTTTACTGTACTGTGTTCGTCAATTATTTCATGAGAAATTTCAATATAATCATGTGACTCGCATGGACAAATTAGATTTTCCAAATAATTTATTCTCTGTCTACTTTTCTGTTTCTCTAATTCGTATTTTGTTCTATTTACCCACATATTGCCCCTTCAAATAAGTTTTTTACTCTAAATACTCATCGATATTTCTTGAGTCTATAAATACTTTTCCAAGGTTTATATCGAAAAAAGTTATTTCGTATCCAACACCCAATATATTTGTAATTTCACCATTTTTATTGCCAATTTTTACTTCACGTCCAAGTAATTCATGCATAAATTAATCACCTCTATAGTATTTATTCTCTTATCTCAAACAATTTTTCTACAGCTTTCACGCGCTTATTGTTATCAATTGTTCTTTTTACTTCTTGTTCCCAAATACATTCCCATTCTGAAGGCGATTTATGCTCACTAACTAAAACAATATTCTTTTCGCTCATCTTTTCAGCCCAATTCCAAAATCTATCATAATTAAAGTTTTTACTTGTACCATATTGTTTTACTCCGCAATATGGAATATCACAGTACAATAAACAATCAACTTTGTCAGAATATAATTCTTCATAATCTCCACATTGAAACTGAATGTTTTTTAATTGTGGAATCTGTTCTAACAGGTTTCTTCTTGCTTCATCATAATAATTTCTTTCAGTTCCGGCTTTTGTATGTACAATACCTGAGTATCCGCCATCAAAGAAGCGTCCATTGTAACTTGCAAGAAAGCCAATAGCTCCAATATACCAATCTGGATATGTAGTTAAACCTTTATTAAAACATTCTCTTACATCTGAATAATGTTCTTTTGTAATAAATTCTGGAAGACTTTGAATCCAATTTAGATTCTTGAACATTTCTATAAGATATTTATGATTGTCGGATGCAATTTTTATATCACATTGAATCTTATCAATAATATTACACCCGCCACAGAACGGTTCTATGTACGTTTTTATATCATAATCTTTTATTCTCTGTTGAATAATCGGAATAATATATTTCGATATTCGAGATTTTGATCCCATGTATTTCAATAGTAACTACTAAGAGCAAAGAATTCTTTAATGTGCGCACAAATCTCATACTCCTTGTTTTAATCTAATGAAAATTCAATTTCATAATCAGATGTTTGCAACCATCTAATATATTGATTCTCTTTTATTCCATGGAAATTATTGAGCCGAAACGCTCTAAGAATTTAATTATTTTTTTATACCTGCATCAATAATCATATCAATAATACCATTTAATGCATCATAAGAATTTTGTCCAATTTTTGATGTTGACATGGAGTTGTCAATTAGTTGCTCTATACAATTGCATGTAACATAAATTAATGCTGCATTATTTTCAGTTCTTATTTTATCAATTGCCAAATCTCAAGTTGGTACTGTGTATCCGATTAAACGGGATAATACTTCTAAAATTATATCTGGTCGCATATTACTTTCCCCCTCTTTAATCCACATAATCTGTGAATTCTTTGCCGCAGCAAAGACATTTAACAGTCTGACATTCTACAATACCGCTTGGCAAGAATTTATATACAAACTGCTCACCGGCTGTTGCATGTGACACACAGCCATTTTCTTGATGTCTTTTGCACCAATTATCTAATCTTTTGCTTGTCTCAAATGTCATTATCTCATCTCCTCCTTGATACTAGAATACAATCGCCTATATAGAACACAGCAGCCATTAGCAAACTGAGATCAGAAACCTCAATACCGTTACTGCACCCATACATAAGAAATATAAACCATAATATACTCAATTTATTTATCATCATTTATGAATTCAATAGGATACCATTTTTCACTTATATAATTGAATTCATATTTAATTGTCGCTGTTTCTAGCCATCTTAATTCTTCACCTATTATTACTGGAAAGAATAAAAATTCTTTTTTTACTTTTGTATCTCCATGATTTGGAGTTTTGAATATATACCTCACTTATTTTACCCCCCCCCATCTTTTTATGTGATTCTATCCATGTGTATAATTGATCAGTTGAATAGAATGTAATTCCAGCGATAGTTTGCGGAAGTACAATTACATTTGAATACTGATGATTTACACATGCTGTCAAGGTGCATTGCCCAGTGAAAATATTCCTATTGATACATCCGAAATTATTACACATAAACATTATTCTCTCTCCATGAAAAACATATTTCTTTATTATAATCATTCTTCAAATCCTATATAATATGGACAATTGATACACTCTTCAGATAAATATTCTGTGTTAATTGTTCCACCAACGACTCCATCTCACATTCCAGAACCAGCAATTCCTTGATCTTTTCTAATTGAATAGCATCTTCTATATCCATATTCTTCTTTAATTTTATAAATAATATTTTTAATTTTATTCCACATTACATCACCATAATTTTTTCATCTGTAACTTCTACAATTTCACATTCATAACCAAGATACTCAAGCAAAGCCTGGATATCATACACTTCTAATCTATAATTTTCTCTCTTAAAATCTCCATATTTTGCGATTTCCCATTCTGGAGATCTATAAAGTATTACTTTCTCTCCCATGACTTACCCCCACCAATAAATCCATATACTGTATCATCTAAATCATCAAAATAAAAGCTGTAGTTTCCATCTGGATTTTTATAATGAGGTAAATCATCTGGTGTTACATTGATTTTATAGCAGTTTACCATTCGATCATATTTAATAAAAAATTTATTGCAAGATGAGTCTGGGACAATTCTAAAACCATCTTCCCCTGCAACCTGTATATCAAAGCATACTTTGTTTCCAAGATCTCTTTCACTACGAAGTTCATGAACTACTATTGAATTTAAAATAATATCTTTTTTCTTTAAGTCGAAATATTTTCCATGAAACACTTCCATATATGGAACTTTAAACAATCCTTTTTCTTTCTTCATTATTAAATCTCCAATTTAAAAATCTTATCATTTGCTTCGTCGATTTGCGCTTCCAGTTCATCAATTTTATTATTTAATTGAAAAATCTAGTTTTCCATATTATTCATCATACAACTTTTATCTTCCAGTTCACATTCCGATTCATCATATTCTTATTAATATGTTCTGGAATTAACTGATCCATCTGATCGGCAAGTTCTTCATTATAATATTCTCTGATTATAGTAGAAACATCATCGATGTTTTCCACTGGCAACCATGTATCATTTATGTAAATCAGTTTTATCACCTCAATTCAACTTCACCATAATCTAAAGTATTATCACAAAATACTTTTCTCCCATTATACCTTCCACATAAAGATCTTTTTTCAGTCCCATGAAGTCCGTCTGAAAAATATCCAATCATGTTAATTAAATCATCAAGTGTGTCTTCCTCCATAAATATATAAGGAGAATATTTATTTTCGCATTCAAACTTATCTATGCCTTTATTCAATTTTGTTAAGTCAATAGATGTTGTTGTAATTTTAACTAAATTTTTCATATTTCTATTTATCCTTTGCTCTCTGTTGTTTTAATAACTTGCAACTACCGCAATTATTTCTATTCTTACAAAACCAACAATTATCATTATCCAATGTCCACCACCATGGTGGTTGCGGTCGCATCTTTCTTTTTGCTTTACCCATAATTATAATGATGAAAGTCCAAATGTAAGGACCGCAAAAATTAGTATCAAACCTAAAATAGCTGCATCATGCATTTTATCGTTCTCCTTATGAAAGAGTGAATTCATCACGTCATGCTTTTTATAAAATCAATAATATCGTCAATTACTTCTTCATTAAACTCTTCAAAATCATTTACCGTAACAGTCCCGCACTCAAATGCAGATTTATCTCTTGTAAGATTGTAAGCATAACAATCGACACCAATTCTGAAATATTCCATGAGAAGTTTCTTTATAAAATCATAATTAAGCTCAACAGACTGTTCAAATTTCTGATCTATCATTTCTTTAATTTCTTCTTTTTAATATTTATAGTTGCAATGCATGGTGGTTTAACTGTTGGTTGCTCGTCTAATAATTGTCTAATACCAGGCAAACAAGAGCCGTTTCTAACTCCAAGTGCCATACGAATATCTCTATTTGTAATTTTATCTACGCCAATTAATCTCATAACTTTTATTCTCCATCTTCGATAAATATAAATTCAGTTCGTGAATATCCATTCTAATAATGTTCATTTCCACAATACTGTTGACACACTATATCGGAATCACATACATGGTCACATCTATTACATTTTGGTTCTTCATCATCGGCTGTATATATTTTTACGTTGCTCATTACTCTGCCACATTCTCTTTCTTTTTAATACTTTGCATTTCATTTACAATAAGTTTCATGATTACCTCCAAATTCTTTCATATTCATCAATCCAATGTTGTGCTGAATAATTATCGTGTCTACAAATTTCACTTTGTATTTCTTTCCACCCAATACAATAATCTTTCATAATTTTATTTCTTACAAAAGCAGCATATCTATTACTTTCTGAATATATTTCTTTACAATATAAAAACGCTTCTGTCGGATCATATCTATCTCTCATATCAGTTAATGACCTATCATATTCTTCCGTCATTCCCATGTACAAACAAGCTAATGCGTAGTGTAAATTAAAACTAGGCATCTTTTAATCTCCTTCCACATATAGGGCAATAATTAATTTCCATAAGATTGTCAGTATAATAATCGTCAATACACTCATGCCAAAAGCTATAAGTGTTTTTATTTTTATCATATGTAATACAATCACACACTTCACGATCTGCATAATATTGATTGTTTAATTCATCTGCGTCATAAATTTTATTACAAAAATCACAATTATTTTCAATATGGCATATTCCATCTACAGAACTTCCACACATAAACTCGTTACATTGTTCACCTGGTCTTGGACAATTTGTATTTCCTGTATCCATTTTCATACCCATCTCTTCTTACTTATTTTCAAAATGATCTTTGAAAAATATATTTATACAATCTGCGATAAAATCAATTATTTTCATCAATAGATAAACTTCCCAACAAATACAATCGTTTGTGATAACATCTGCTGGCGTTGAAAACCTAATCCCATCGCCATGTTTGCTTGCCCACTCCAGAGTTCCATTATTATAATGAATTTTAATTGCCACCAGTGCTCCAATTAAATGCATTATAAAAAATATAATTAATAGTTGATCCAATTTATTCTCCTTTATTTATGATGGCTGTTCCGATCTTGAGATGCTGCTATTAGGCTCGCATAACGGATAACTATTTGAGCTACACTGTTACACCATCATTTGAAACTCACATTTCCTTTGCAATATCCTTTACTTGCTGATCAAGATATTTAACAATAAATCTTTTCTTTGCAAGGTCCAAACCTTTTTTAACATCAAATTCATCATATCGGCAACAACTCGCACTTGTTTTAATTACTTCATTCTTGGTAAAACATACTTTAAATTCTACTTTTTTACCATTTGTTCTATACATGCCTCCAAAAACTATATTATTATCGTGCAAACTTCTAAAACAAATTAATTCATATTTCCACTCAGACCATTTTCTTTTTACTGACTCTTCAACATTTTCAAAATACTTTTCATATTCATCATATGACATACATCCAAGATGTTGTCCACCACCAAATTTAAAACAAATAACTCCACCTTCCTGGATATCTGTTACTTCGCAAACCTCTCCAATGTTATCAAATACGCCCATTTTTTTAACGAGCTTAATTTTATCTCCTACGATCATGCCGCATTCCTTTCTTTCTTTGCAAACTTTTTATTAAATGCATCTATTGCTTTCTGATCAGATTCTGTCACAGGATCATTGAATCTTCTTCGTGCCTGTACGATTTGATCATGTCGTACCTCTATAGTTACAAGACTTTCTTTTGGTTTGTTCTTTTTTCTTAAAAACAAAATATGACAATTACCATCAATTACTTTATCTATATATGAAGCTACACAATTATTCTGCTGTGCAGCCTCGTCCTTTATCTCTTGCGTAGATTTCGGATAAATAAATACATAATCTCCAAATGAACATTTATACTCTTTATTTATTCTTTTACGAAAAAGTTCTTCTGAAAATTCTTTCTTCATTCTGCTATAATTTCTGCAAGCAATATTATGAGTTGTAAGAAAATTTCTTGGATATTTATCGTACCTGTTACTAAGCTGTCTCATCATATTTGCATAATCATATAATTCGCTAAGCAAGTAATTCATATTTTGAATTGCTTCAAATGTTTTAAGTCTATCGATATATAACCATAAATCTTTTGCATTGTATCCGAACTCATTAACAAGAGTGTTAAAAAAAGAAGTTTCTTGATAGACACGATCAATCCATTTCCCGTCAGTTGCTTCCCAAACTTTATAAATATCATCACTGTCAAGACTTATAAAATCCAGATCAAAAGCGATACAATGGGCATTCATATTTTCTTTATAATACTTAACTATTTTGTTAGAAATTTTTATTGGATATTTACGACATATTTTAAGAAGAGATTTAGGAATTTCATTTATAGAATATTTAAAATTTCCGCCATCTTTGATAATATCATATATTCCTGCCGAAAATATTTGTTCAAATTTTGCATAATCTGAAACCCTATCAAGAATAGTCCCGATATTTGATATGCGATAATACTCTTGTTTTTTAATAAAATTTAGAAACTTAGCATACTGTTTATCATCACAACATTCTATTAATTGATTTATTGTAAATCCTCGTAACTGACTGCATAGATTTTTTACTGGCTTTCCTTTAATTCCAATTGCTGTCTTTGTAGCGAAATCATATTTCACAGTGCGTCCATCTTCATAATCAAAAACCAGGTACTGTTTATCTTTATATACTCTCATTTACTATTACCTTCTATAATAATTACTCCAGCAAAATACAACTATAGTATTTCTCCTCACGAAACGGACATTTCATTAACTTTTCACCATGCAAATACGCTCATATTTAGCGTAAATTTTGCCACCCTGTTCTTCGTAATACTTTTTAACCAGTTCTTTCATCTTCTCATCTACATCCTCTTTATTCATGTCAATCTCATAAGCATATATACACGTTTCGTCATCGCATACTTCTTTCATAACCTTGATGAGATCTACGATTTCAGTTTCTATTTCTTTCTTCTCATGATCTTTCTTCCACTGTTTAATGATTTCGACTACTTTTTTAGGATTTTCTGCCTTGAAAGATTCGCAACAATAATCACCTTTTTCTTTATTGATTGGACAATTTGTACAATTACTCATGCTTCTACATATTTCAGCTTGAATTTTAATTGCCTCTTCTGCTGTCAGTTCGTCTAATAGTTCGCATTCTGATTCAAAACCAATTCTCCAAACATGTTCATCGCCACAATCTATGTTAAAACCGTCTTTGTAATAAATAAGACCATCTGTAGAAGGTTTATTAGTAATAATGCCAATTTTTCCTTCTGCGCCATGACAACCCTTTGTTCCTTTAATAATTTTAATTTTATCTCCAACTTTATATTTCATAATCATCTTCTCCAATTTTCATTTTGTTGTAACATTATAGATCTTTAGTCATAGTCATAATCTCCCAGCTCTACTTCCTTATCACATAAAGGACAATTACAATACGCTCCATCACACCAGTAATCCGTCTTGAAATCCACATCAGAAAATGGAACCTCTACATCATTAAAACAATGAGGACACATAAAATTCACGAAAGCAGGTGCGCTGACGATTGTATAATCTATTGGATCATTCTCATTATTTTTCATACTCTTCCACTACCTCCAACTTCTTTAAGTCCTCAATAAGCCACGGTTTATCATCCGACCATTTAATCATTGGTAAATCAATATTAAGTGAATCCAATAGAGAAGCAAATGAAGGATAATCACTCCTCCATTCCATTTGACTTTTCCTTGGCTTTACGACAAACAATCTAATATCCCCAGTAGATGTCCTTACAATATAATACTGTCACATGGAACGATACGCCTGCTCCCCTTCATTACTGCAATACGACTTCCATTACAAGCAATTTCAACAATCTCTTTCGCATACTTTTCTTTATTCTTCATAATTTCTATTCTCCTTCGAACACAATACAATTTTCTCGAATTGCTTCTCGAATATTTTCATGTAATTCATCCAAATTCCATCCATCTGCATATGTAAATAAATTATCTTCTCCGTTTTCTGTGAATGGTAATCCCTGTGCCACCCAAAATAAATGACTATCATCGAATCCTGAATCTTTTGATATCGAGCAGTTGTATAATTCTTCTAACTGCTTTTTTGAATATTTATTCTGCATCTATTTTTACCTCACAAAATTTCTATTTCTTAGTTATTTATAAAGTTCTTATATATTAGATCCAACTCCATATAAACCAGGTAAGTATTGCACAAATTATACCTGCAACATGGCAATATATCCAAAATTCCCTAAATATCCAAATAATTTTTTCTAAACACCAATCATGAGGCAACGGTTTATTGTATTGACATAATATATTTACCCAAATTGATGCGTAAATCACTATGATAACTACAATACTCATTACTCTCCCAGCATACTGCCATTCATTCATTTCCTACCCCTACCACTGCATATCTCACGAAACAGACGATTCATCATATCAAATTTCCAATAAATTCAACACTTCTGAATCCGTTCCCATATTTCATATATTTTGATAAATCAGATTCTTTTATAATTACAGAATCAGTTCCTATCAGTAAATATTTTCTTTTACCAATATCTTCATTACCATCTGATATAGTATCCATAAAGCAATTTGTATACTGCATGAATTTCACTTTATAAACTTTTTCCATCATAGGACCTCCAAATAATATTTCTCAACATATTTCTTTCGTCTCCAAAATTGCCACCATGGATACTTTTTATAATCAATCTTTACAATTTTGAAATATTTCTTTTCTTCCGCAGCGTATCCATAAAGCCTTAACGCTTCAATTTGAGAAATACTGTCTGTAACTTTGTATACTTGTTTATGTGGTTGTGATGGAACAATAGAGATAACATCATGTTTTTGTAATTCACACATTCTTTTATCAATTGTAGAATTATTCTTCAAATAAAATTTTTCTTTTTCTATCTTCATTCTTTAATTCTTCCTCGTATCTGTAATTTGCTGCTTTTTCTTTTAGCCGTTTTCGTTCCAATTCAGTATAATGATTCGCAAATAATGGTAAATTAAATTTTGCAGCATAGAATAGTTCTTCGTTAGTTAATTCGTTCATGACTATTATTCTCCTTAACAAATGCATACATAATCTTTATCTGGTTTGTCATACGGATAATTATTATGATGCCATGTCTTTATTTTTAAATCTTCTATTTCCATGAAGTCATAGTCTCTTACTTCCATATCTAAAGGAAATTTCTGGAGTTCACAAATCAGATCTTGAACAGTGTTTATTTTTAGCTTATCAATTATTTTATTTGATTTTATAAATCCATGGACTGCTAATTTTTCTACAAAATATTCTTTATTAATCTGGTTATATACAATTGTTTTCCAAGAAAGAGGTTTTATATATTCATTTAATACAGAAGTTCTAGCATAATCGGACTTGATAAAATCGAGAGTCCAAAATCCTTTTTTATTTATATTTCTTTCATATAAAGTGTGAACAGATTCATAATCTTCATATGTTTCATGAAGTAAATAATGTTTTCTATCATAGTCAAAATAAATTGACCAAGTTTTAACTTTTGTTATTTTTAAAAGTGACAAATCTTGAATATCAATTATTTTTGGTGATTCTCCCATAACTTTATCCTCCTTATGAAACAACAGATTCCTTTATTCAAAATAACCGCCAAGATACATTTCATTACATTCATTTAAGTTAGTTTCACATATTTTAAAATTGTAGTTATATTTCTTCTGTAACTCTTTTAGCGCACTATCTAAGTGTGATGTGTCAAATACGCCAAAGATGCTTATTTGAGAGCCATATGATTCTTCATATGTATCTGCACTAATGACATATAATTGCATATTTTTTATTCTCCTTTCAATGAATCGTACATTTATTTATTATTTTACTTGTACGTAATCTGTTTTTGCAGCGTCTTCCACTGCTTTCTTTCCAAGTTCTTCATTCCAAACTTGTCCAGTTCGTACTTTTCCATAAAATGCAAAATAATCCGTAAGATGTTCTTTTATTCCGTTTATAAATTCTTTATCAAACGGATCATCTTCGTCTGTATCTTTTAATGTAATAATCATATATAATTCCGACAATATTTCTTTTGCCAGTTTCATCAATCCTTCAGATGTATGAAGCTTATTCGCATAATCTTCAGATGATGCTTCTATCGTTGAGAATTCTGGAACAGAAAAATAACAAATTTGTTTTGCCCCTATAAGTTTTTGATTTTCAATATGTATTCCTAAATACTCTAACGACAATATAACTTTTATAACTGCTTCCATTTCTTCTTTGTCTAAGTTTATATCACTATATTTCATCCATTCATCCGCCCTTTTACTTCTTTTACTATTTTTTGATCTAATCACTTTCAAGAAACTACCATTTTTAAATTTATATTCCATATAAGTTATTCTCTCCAGGCACAACATTCACAGTTATGATTACATATAGATTGTGCGTTTTTGCACATTTGTTTTTTACTAATTTCTTTCTCTTCAATTAAACCAATCTTTTTCAACAGCCTGATAAATAAAGATTCTTTTTCTCTCATGAATTGTCTCCTATTTTATTAATAAATAAATTGCCATAATATAATAAACATAATCCACAATCATATTAATAATGTTCGAAAATCTACCTGTTTTTAGATCATCAAATTTCTCATCGAATATGACAGAAACAATATGATAACTGCAATATATATTACATAAAACTAAAAATATTTGAACCGCTGATAAAATTGTGAATATTTGTGTATTGATTTTGATACCAAGAAGTAGATAGAAAATAGTTAAGAACAAATAGATTAGACACATTACTATTGATATAATTGCTTTACTGCTTTCTCCATACCATCCTAAATTTTCCTTATAATTAAAAACAATTTCTTTCGCGCGACTTCTCCAATAGTTTTTATCAAAAATTCCTTTGAATACATCCGGTGTACTTTTTATTCTTCTAAATAGAAGTACAAATAAAATTGCCAATGCTATAATTTTCATTTACTTTATTCTCCTTTGATCATGTCTTTAATACCTACTTTATATCTCTCTTTCCAGTCGTCACGATTACTTAATAATGGAATCCATGGACAAAATGTATTTTCTGCATAAGTCCCAGCTAAATCTTCTGGGTCATATCCCAGGTGCTCGTTATATCCACAATTTGGGCATGTAACAGAATAGTTTGGGACCATCATTTTGTTCCCACAGTAGTCAGGATAAACATAATCAATTGTCCAGTCGTCTTTAGTTTCTACTTCGTACACACAATTACAGTGTTTACATACGAATTGAATATTTTTACCATAGTAATTTCCTGCAATAATTTTCATTTACATACCACACATTTCTGAAAATATATTATTACATTCTTCTGTTACTTCTCTTTGAAATATTTCCATATCGAATAATTCTTCTACAACTTTTGCCGTTACATATTGGTCATTTTTCTTTAGATATTTTAATGCATTTTTCTTATACTCTTTTAAATCTTCTACCGAAGCACTCAATAACATTTCACAAACTGGAACTGGTTTTAATTGACACATATTTATTCCTTTCTTCCATCTTTATATAAATCTCTCCCACACCATGGACAATAATTAATATACTCCGAATGACGTATAAGACCACCATTATATTGATCCCATATATCTGTTCGCAGATTCATATAATATTTATGCGTAAATAAATTTAGAAAAATGCAACATTTATCCGAATTTTTATTACAAAATTTACACATATTTATTCTCCAATCACAACTGGTCCAACATTGATTACTTTATAGAAGCCTGGTTCTTCCTTTACTTCCTTCAAATAATCCAATACCAGCTTTCTTAACTTTTCTTCATACTTTTCATATATTTCTTTCCTGTATGAATACCTTCCAATTATAGAAGTAATATCCCATCCTTCTGATACCTCTCCGACTTCTTCGTACATAGTCTCTTCAACTCGGTCCAGGACATCATCAAAGTAAATGCCTCCGACTTCAACTTTCTGACATTCACCAACATAAATCGTTTCGCCTGGTTCATATCCACAATCCAACGCTTCTTCAATACACTCCTCAATCGTCTCGAATTCTCCACGATTCCAAATATCACAATTATCATTTTCCATCCATGTATACATATCTTTAATTTCATCTCCTATAATAAAGATATAAACTACTACAGTTATTTACTCTCTACAGTTTGTCAAGCATATATGTTATTTGCTGTTTAGAAATATCCTTTTTTACAATTAACACTTCCACCTGCATCAATATCACCGTAAACATTTTCGCAATGTACAGATCCACCCGCATCAATATTTCCTCCGACATCACCATGCACAGTACAACTACCACAACAGTCAATGTTTTTATATACAATTCCTTGATTAACTTCGACAGAGCCAGAACACTCAATGTTATTAACACTACCGTTAATGATCACTGTTGGATTACCAGTAAATTCTTTTATAACTTCACCATCAACAGTGACTTTCCCGTTTCTCACGACAACATTATTACCGTATGTTGTAATCGTTTCTCCATTGATCGTAATTGTATTCATACTTTTATTCTCCTTTGTAAACAAAGACATTAGTCTTAATAAAATCTTTTGAATGAACATAAGCTTCACATCAGGATATTCTTCGATAAATCTATCTTCTTCTGATGCAGATGAAACTTAAATTTCATTTACTCATTTCATCACGTTTTTCAGTAATGTAACCCTTGTTAATAGCCCTACACCACCAGGAACAGGTGTTACATAATTAGATGAAAAGGATTTATCAAAGTCATTCGTATTTACATCTCCACATAACTTACCGTCCTTATCTCTATTGATTCCAACATCTACAATAATTGTATAATCATCAAAATAAATCCAATCTAACTTGAGTGGCTTACCAATTGCAGAAACAACAATATCTGACATTCTAGTACAATGCTTTATTTTATGCTCTGGTGTTTTACTATTGCAGTTGATGACTGTTGCACCTTTGTCAATTAACATATTAACGAGTGGTTTTCCTACTATCTCACTTCTTCCCAATACAGTTACTAACTTGCCTCTTAGATCAACATCATTAGCCTCAAGCCAATCAATAATTCCTTGTGGAGTGCATGGATTATAAAGCGAATCCTTTCTGAAGCCATCAACATCTTTTTCAGGACTGATGAATTGCTGTAATGTTTTTACATTATATTTGTCAGGAATGGGAAGCTGAATAATGATTCCATCAACTTCCTTTGAATTATCAAGTTCTTTAATGATTTTACACAAGTCTGATTCATCAAGATTTTCATAATCTGTAATATGTACATGATTGAACTTGATCCCAACATACTCACAATCTTTTCTTTTGCCATTTACATAAGAGTTGCTTGCTGCGTCATTTCCAATCTGAATTACTGTAAGGCAACGCTGTCTTGGTAATTTTTCACATAACTCTTTTAGTTCTTCTTTTAGATTGGCTGCGTATTCTTTACATGAAATTTTAATCATTTGATTCTTATCTCTCCTTTACATTCTACTTAACCATGTTTGTCTACTTCTGCTTTTATTATTCTCCATACACATTTTGAATGCTTTTGGTTCTGACAATAATAAGCATCTCTTTTTTGCTCTTGTAATTGCGGTGTACAACAAACATGTATCAAGTAATGTATAATGAGTCATATCTGTTATAATAATTACTGACGAGATTGACTGTCCCTGTACCTTATGTACTGTCATTGCATACGCAAGGTCTAGCTGACCTAATTCACTTCTTTTATAAGTGACAAATTTAGAGGTACCATTCATTTTAAATTCAACTGTAAATTCTATAGTTTTATCCTTACCATCAACTACAGTTTGTATATCTGTGATATATCCAATTTCTCCGTTAAAAACATTTTTTTCATAGTTATTATCTGTTTGCATTACTTTTGATCCAATATAGAAGGTTTTATCTCCAAGTTGCATATGTTTTTTTGTTTTGTCTGCAATCAAATCAACGATTTTTTTATTAATTTCGTTTGCACTATTTTCACAATTTTCTCTTCTTGGCGTTATAATAACCACATTATCAACACCTTCGGACCATATTGCTTTCATATACGTCTTGATGGCAATTTGTCCAAGTGATTCCCTTGTATCTCTAAACATATAAGTCATATCTTGAAGCTCGCCATTTATAACTTTTAATTCTGGTTGTTCAATTGGGAAAATACCATCACGAATTTTATTTGCATCCATAAGGATTCCAGATTTTTCTGCCTGTCTAAGAACTTTTGTAAGTTTATATATTTGGAAATTATCTGTTTTTGTTAGCAAATCACCAAAAATATTTCCATATCCAATCGGAGGTAACTGCCTATTGTCCCCACACATAATAACTTTCTTGCCTATTGAGATTGCAGAAACAATTGCTTCAAATAAATAAGAATTGATCATAGAACATTCATCTATAAAAACAACATCTGAACACAATGGATTCTCAGAATTAAAAGAGAAACCTTTTGAATCATAGCATAACAGTCTATGAATTGTTGATGCCTCAAACCCTGTTGCTTCTGTGATTCGTTGAGCAGCCATTGCTGATAATGCACAGCAAGATATTGAATAATTCGCATGTTTGTATACATTTAAAATTGCTCTTGAGACACAAGTCTTTCCTGTACCCGCTTTCCCGACTACGATAACAACATTATTTTTCACACTATCTTTAACCAACATCTTTTGCTCATCTGTAAGTTCAAATCCTTGTTCTTTTTCTGATTGCGTAATTCCTAATTTTATATCCTCATCTGAGATTTTTAATGGCGAACTCTTTTCCAATTCTTTTAAACGTTCAAATACATTTTTTTCTGATAAAAAATATTCTTTAAGTCCGACCATATTATTTTCGAAGTGTAATACAATTTCTTTTTTTCTTTCATTTTCAATAATTGAATCAAATATTTCGATACATTCATTTATATTGTCTCGAATGGCTGTTTCCAAAGTATCTAAAAATACCCACGTATGACCTTGATTATTTCCAATATCTTTAAAGAAATATTTAATAAATGCGTATGTTCGTTTCGCAGATACTCTTATTTCCGGATTAAGTTTTAGTGCCAATTGATCTACTGTTTTAAATCCAAACCCTTTTATCTCCAACATGATATATGGATTACTAAGCAATTTTTCTTTCAGCAATGCAGGATTTGGTTCATTTGATAATAACTTTTTTATTTTGTTATATGTAATGCCTAATGGTTGAAGAAGGACTAAAATATCTGAAATAACATAATTATCCAAAACCTTTTCTTTGATTGAATCATAAGTTATCTGACCAATACCTTTTAATTTTGACAAATCAACATTGTCTGTTCCTTTTATAATATCTTCAACAATATTCGGATACATCTCAACTAACGTTTCTGCTTGTTTCTCTGTTACGATTGATTGCAAGAATTTCTTTTGTTGATCTTCTGTTTTTGGTGTAACAGATGTAATAATTTTCGGTTTATATTGATAAGACTTATATTTGGCATTATAATCAAGAATCGCTGTAACTTCATATTCTGCACCAATATACAATTGTTGCATATTACCAGCTAATATTGACATCTTTTTATCTTTATAATTTTCAACACTATTAAATGGAGATATTGGTATCTCATCATATTCCGGTATGTTATCCTTCGTATGGAATACAAACACCCCATACGAAGAATCAGAACTATAAAATCTTTCTGTTACCGGAATACATTTAAACTTTACTTCTTCTCCGATTCCCATTTCTTTACCTCTTTTTCATTTGAATATGGCGATCATCTAACCATTGTTCGTATGATTTCATCTCTTTCACAATTGCTTTATCGTCACTTTTTTTATATAAGACAGATACCTGGACACCACGCTTAATTAGGTCTTCATACGCCTTTAATTGACTGTGCCAACAAGTAACTTCGATAAGACCATATGCCGAATAAAGCCAAACGAAAGCAAATTGTTTTCCGGTTCTATCTTTTTTCTTTTGTATATTTGCTACAATTCCAACAACAACTCCGTCTCCACCATCTTCTACTTCATTGAAATCTTTTTGTATGTACTGATACGCTTCAACAAATGGATTTTCTCCAATAAATACCGACAATGCTTCGAACTCCCAAAGATTTTCATTTTGCAAATATTTGTCACAGAATGTCTGCATAGAATTATTGAATTTATCATTTTGAGCTTTTTCAAATTCTTTTTTCTTCTCGATGTTATATAATCTTATTCTCTCTTCTTTATCTCTAATAATTGTTCCATCAATACCATATTTTTCTTTTAAAATAGATAACTTAGGAAGAGATTTTACTTGTGTATATTCTTTTCTTTCATATTGCGTTGCAGCAAAATTTAATAATAATTGTCTTTTGTTTTTACAAGGAATTGCTCCTGACTTGGCGAGAAATACAACAATTGAAACAGATGGAAACATTCTGTTATAGAAATCATTAAAATTATCGAATGGTTTTATATTTCGTTCTTCAATAAGTGCATTTACAAATTTTTCTCCTACACCTTTTATTGCTTCAAGTCCAAATAAAATTTTACCATTAAATACCTTGAATCCTCTATTAGAACGATTCAGATGTGGTGGCAAAAGCTCCACTCCAAAATCTTTTGCGTCAAGAATGTACTTGTTTAATGCGCCATAATCGTCCCTTTTCTGATTTAATAATGCACAAAAGAACTCAACTGGATACTTGGCTTTAAGATATGCTGTTTTAAGAGTTAAAATCGAGTACAGGGCAGAATGACTTTTGTTGAAACAATAGCCCCCTTTTTGTGATAATTCTTCGCTAATTTGACGTGCAATTTCTTCAGAATATCCATTATCAATTATTTCTTGGTAAAGTTTTTCTGACTCGGATTTGATAAGTTCTATATTCTTTTTTCCAATTGCTTTACGAAACTTATCACTACCTCCATATGTCCTTCCGCCAAAGACGCGAACAATTTCCATGACCTGCTCTTGATATATAATACAACCGTATGTACTCTCTAGAATTGGTTTCATATCAGGATGGATATAATGCGCTTTTTTTCTACCATGTTTACATTCAATATATTCATCTAATGCTCCCATACTATCTGGTCTGTATAATGCAAGAACAGCAGATACATCTTCAAGATTTGATGGTTGCAATCTTAATAACAGATCTTTCATCCCCTGGGACTCAACCTGAAAAACTCCATTTGTTTTCGCCGAACACAACAAGTCATATATTTCTTTATTATTTAAGAATTCTGGATTATTTATATTGATTTCCCATTCATCAATACCTGCATATTGAACAGCATATTTAATTGTATTTAACGTATCAGCAAGTCCAAGACAGTCAAATTTAATAATCCCAATTTCTTCAATATTCTTTTTATCAACCTGGATTACATGTTCACCTTTACTACCAATTTTCATTGCCATATAATCAGTAATTTTCGTATCTACAATTCCAACACCACCGGCATGAACTGATGTCTGTCGTACTCTTCCACTAATCTTCCCAGCAATGTCAAATAATTCTTTGTATTCGGCATATTCTTCATATAAAGATGGATTGTTATCCATACATTCCTCAAATGTCGGATACGTAAATTTCTTACTAATCTTATCGCAAATCTTATATGGGATTTTCAGAACTCGACCAACATCTTTAATTGCTACAACTGGTGTAATATACGAAAAGTTAATAACCTGGCATACTCTGCTCTCACCATATTTTTCCATAAGATATTCAACTACTTTTTCTCTGTCTGAGAAGTCAGTGTCAATATCAGGCATAGACACACGTTCCGGATTTAAGAAACGCTCGAAAATTAAATTGTATGTAATAGGATCAAGTTGAGAAATACCAAGTAAATAATCTACAATTGCTCCACCGCCGCTACCTCTTCCATCTCCTACATATACATCATGACTTTTTGCCCATTTAATAAAGTCCCATACAATAAGGAAGTAACCATCAAATCCCATCTGATGAATAATCCCTAACTCATAATCAAGTCTCTTTCTACGAATATCCTGGTCCTCTTTTTGCATCATATCAATATGTCTTTCGTGCCATCCTTCTCGGCAAAGATATTTTAAATACGAATAATTATCTTCAAAACCATCAGGTAATGGAAAAGTTGGAAGCTGCGGAGATTGAAAAGGCATATCTACATTTTCAATCATATCAGCGATATAATCAGACATAGCGATACCTTTTGATACATTAAGTTCTCCTATCTGCTGATCCATAATTTCATGAATTTCTTTTTTCGACTGAACATAACAATCATCATATAACTCAGTCATTGTTTCATCATCACGTGCAATTTGCACATGTCTTGCCTGATAATATAAGTCTTCTTTTGTTGCAGCGTGTGAATCAGTTGTAATTGTAAATGGAGTTTTTGTTATTTCGGATAATTTTAGAATTTTTTGATTATAAAGAACTTGATCTTCTGTTTTATGGCTTTGCATCTCAAGATAAAAATATGGGAAAATTCTTTTATATTCTTCTACATATTCAACACATCGTTGAAAATCTTTTTCACGAGATAATTTTGAAGCTAAACATGCAGATAAAATAATCAAGTTGTCAGCATATGGTGCAAGCATCCATAAATCTACTCTTGGTTTGTAATAAAAACCTTCAAAATTACTTTTGGTAATAATTTCATTTAATGCAATTCTACCTTTTTCATTCTTTGCTAATGCAACCAAATGGAAATATTTGTTATCCGGATCTTGGATTGCTGTATTAAAGCATTCGTATAATTCGACACCATAAATCATTTTTATATCTGGATACTTCTTTTTTAATTTATCAAAATAAATCCATGAATACTGGTTTCCGTGTTCCGTTATGGCAAATGCATGTAATCCAATTTCCTGTGCTCTTTGCAAATATTCTTCTGGATGAGAAAACCCATCCAGAACTGAATATTCACTATGATTATGAAGAGAACTTGCCATCTTCTTCCTCCCTAGTTGTTTTTAAATTCATAATCTTTTACAATAACTTGTGGTGTTAGAATACCCTTGTAATTATTTAAACTTACAGTGCCGACCACATCAATTGTGCCAAGTAGTCCTTCATTTTCTGATGAGAATTTAGCATTTATAATTGGGTCACTCTCTTTATCAACCGAAAATTTCACAAATGCCATTTCATCATTGTAAATTACTTTCCATGAGTTTAATTCTTTTCCCATTATCATAGTATCTTCGTTAAATACAGGAATGTTTGAAATGTGTACAAGTGGTTCTTTTACACCTTGTCCAAAAACATCTTTCATGTCATCAATTTCTTTAATAAATGAAATGTCAATCTCATCTGCATTTTTGTCAAAATCGACCTTGTAAATCGCCGTAAAATCAAGGCTTTTCCACATGTCGTTTGTCGCAGAAATTGCTTTTTCAACATTTTCTCTCTCAATACTAAATCCAGCAGCATTATCATGACCTCTAACGAATTCGAATAATTTTGTATTGTCCAATTCGTTTTTTAAACTTGAAATTGGACTATGGTCAAAATTTCTGCATGATCCTCCGTAGAACATTCCGCCATCATCTCTTAATTTCTGTCTTCTTAAAAGTAAGCATGGTTTGTTATATTTATCTGCAATTTTCATTGCTACAAGACCAGTTAATGTTTGACTAAGAACATTAGAAACATTGACAAAAATTGCCTTGTTTTTATATAACTCGTTCTGTTTTATAATATTGTCAATTTCATCAACGCTTTTAGACACTTCTTTTCCCTGTCTGTTCTTTGCGTTATAACAAAGTCTTGCAGCTCTTGTATAAATATCCTCATCAGTCTCTTCGCTTGAACCACGTTTTTTATATTTAAAAACTTCATCCGTTTCAATAAAGGCTCTGAATAATAAGTCTTTATCATCCATATTTCCAACACGAATCATCGCATTTAAAATAGGTGTCACATAAAATTGAATGGAAGTTATATTTACAACATCCTTCATCGAATAAGACTGTTTATCAATAAGTGCCTTAAATACTTTACTTCTAATTTTGTTTAGTCCTGCATTAACATAATACCTTGTCTCAAATTCCCTCATATCCATTACGTCACTGATATTCGAAAGAGCAACAAGGTCTAAAAAATCATCAGCATGTGATTCCCATAATTCATCGTCCATTGCCTGAAGAAATTTATATACTATTCCACCACCGCAAAAGTTTTTATTTGGATAATCACACATCTGATTATTAACAATAATTGCATATGGATTTTCTTCATCACAGATATGATGGTCCAAAATAATAATATCAATTCCTTTTTCGTATAATTCTTTACACCGCTGCACATCATTACTGCCAGCATCTGGAATGATTAACAAATCCATATCTTCTGGGAGCATTATATCTTCAGAAATGCCATGTTGTTTTAAAGTATGTAAAGAATATGTTATTTCGATATCTGAACGTATAAGTTTAATGTATCTCATAACCATACTCGCCGAACAAAAACCATCAACATCTGGGTCTACAATAATATGTATTTTACTTTTTAAATCTAAATGCTTTACAAGACACATCACTGCTTTATGAATGTTTTTTAACATTGAATAATCATTTATATACGAAGAATCTACATTTAAATATTCTCTCCAATTGTTCACGCCTCTGTTTAAAAGAATTGTCTTTTGAGGATTGCTTTCATCATTCAATGAGTTTTCAATTAATTTATATTTCAATGAACCAACTCCTAACGTAATTTATATATATTTTTTTTCAATAATAATTTGAATTTTTCAATATCATCAGTCGGGGACTGTTTTTCAGGTAATATATTATCTTTGTCAATTAATGCATATATTTCCGCTTCATCAATAAACTTATCCGCTATTGCCTCTAATTCTTTTTGCTCTACATCTTTATCAAATACAAAAATTATTGGAACGCATAGCCTAGTTAATTTATCTATTTGGCATTGTGTTATTTTCTTCCCACCTGTTGCTACACTTTCACAATATCCCGCACTCCAAAGTTGTTGAACACCTTTTTCGGCTTCGACAACAAACACTCTTCTATTCTGTTTTATATAATTGATTGTTTTATACAGACCGTATAAGATTTGTGATCTGGCACATTTTTCAAGATATATAAATTTCTGAATATCAGAATGGACCTCTCTATAAAAATACCTACCTTTTACGCCAACCAAATTTCCTAAATCATCTCTTATTGGAACAGTGATGCGATCAGATGCCTCGTCATATCCAATTTCAAATTCTTTTTGAGTCTCATAATTTACACCATCTTCTAAGAACATATCGTTTACATAGTTTTTATAATAAGAAAGAATTTTTTCTGGTATTGGCATCAATGGCTTTTCTTCTTCGTGTATTTCATCTGCTGTTTGCAATTCAAGAAGCATTTTAGTCAATTTCAGACTTTCTGGCAGATTCTCGTCCGGATTTGAATAATAATCAATATCCAGAACATCACATATCCATTTAACTGCATATGGAAAAGATTCTTTTTTATAAAATTCAACAAGCGAAATTAGATCAGAACTTTTTCTTCCATTTGTGATGTCTCTTGTATAATTAATGGTGGTCAAATTGGTATTTTCATAAACACATACTGCTGTATAATTATCTCCATCTGGATTTGCACATTGAAAAAAACCATCCTTATGCTTTATATGATGACAATCAAGCTCTTCTAATATGACTGGAATCAAATTATTTTCAAGAATATGTTCTTTTAAAGATTCAATATCCAATTAAGACCACCAACTTTCTACTTTTTTACTAATTCTCCAACTTCAAGCCAAACATTATAATCTAAATCAACTTCAAATAATAATCGTGGTTTTCTGCCAAAACGGTTTTTATCACATACAGCACAATAATATCGTTTATTCTCATCTAATTGATGAACCGTATTTGTTCCCCAATCGGTCGTTGTAATATAGCCAAATTTATGAAATTCAGATTTTGGAATTTCTTTAAACAAGAATAGTGTATGTAAGACGTGTTTAATTGATTTACAGTTTGCAATATTGCTAGACGTAAGTTCATCTGGTTTTACAAAGTTTGCGTCATCTGTTAACTGAATAGATAAATAACCAAACATATCCAGCTGCTTCGCTACCTCTGTTAGCTTTGTTGCTGTCACTTTCATTGCAGCCCAGTCTCCTGTTGTTGTGATATCATTTTTGAATGTATCATAAAAGAAGTAATCTATTCCCATAGTTAAATGAGCTTTTCTAATTTCAAATTCGAGTGTTTTATCGTCATATGCAGCAGAAACATCCTTCACAAAAATAAGTCCGTTTATTTCCTGTTCAATCCAATCTGCAACTTGCATAATTTTTATATATTCAGTAGAATTTGCAGCAACTCTAGCAATGTAATCCTTAATTGGCTCTACTACATCTCCCCACTCGTCTTTTTTTTGATAAATAAACTCACCTTTGCTGTCTTTATAAAGTCCTACAGTAAATTCTTTTTCTTTTTTCTTAAACTTCAAACCATGAAGCTCTTGGAATTCAGGGTTATTTATTACTGTAGTTATCAACGCATATCTAATTTCTTCTACTGACATTTCGTTAAGTAAAACGAACACTTTTTCTTTTAAAACTAATGCGATATATGCAATCAATTTTGTCATATACCTACTCTTACCTGCATTACTTAACATCCCTACTGCCATAACGGATTTCTTTTTCATTCCTCTAGTGACATCATTCATTATTGGGAATGGTAATTGTAGCCCAAGATCTGGAACTTCCATACAATGCAATAGTGTTTGTTTTATATTGCTGTTTAATATTTCTGCTTCTTCATTTGTTAAAATAACAGTATGAATTCTATCAGCTTTTGATCGTATCAAACGATATATATCCATCGCAGAAAGTAATTCGAATTTTGGATGGTTTACAATTTTATTAATGTCAAACCCATTTCTTTGATATTCTCTTAACAATGAATATTTTTTTAATACTTCAAAATATCCTTGCATATTATCTGGCTCAGACAATTCCATCCATTTTTCAATAGTTTTCCACCCACCATATTTTTTATACAATGACAATCTTTCTGAATCTTCAGCCATATATGTACTAATAGTACTTCTGTTAAATTCCTGGGTTCTTGTCTGGTAAAGAATTTCTGCATTGTCATAAAAAAACTTTGTTGCTTCATCGTAAAAGTCATACTTTGAACGAATATTATTACCATGCTCAACAAATAAATCAGGCTTTTTATAAATACTTCCAACGACTAAAATTTCATTTGTAACATTTGAAACAATTTCTATTTAAAACACCACCTTATATCTCATCGAGCATAGAATATATATCGATTTTATTATTCTCTTTGTTTTTTATTTGTGGTTTAATAATATCTTTATATTCTACAAATTCAATATGTTCTTTTTTCTTTTCCTCTGCTTCAGCTAGAGCAAGCTTTTGTTGTTCTTTCCAAGCTAAATAGGAATCATACCTTGATAAAAGAATTGAGAGATCATACCAAACACGAGATATTCCATCGATGTTTTTATCATGTCTCCTTTGAAATTCTGCATTCTTTAATAAATAATTTCTTTTCTGTTGCCACATATCAAGTAAATCTTCCGGAGGGACTGGTTTTGATAATCCCTTATATTTTCCGTTAAAAACATTACTTAATTTTGAATAAAAATATGGAGGTATATATGAAAGATCATACATATCAGCTATATAATTAAACAATAAATTTCTTGCAGATTCTTTCTTTTCTATACTATTTTCATTCTCAATTTCAAATTTCCGATATTCATTTATTTTCTTATTGCATTCTTCTACCGACAATGGTTGTCTTCTTTTTTTAGAAGTGTAATAATCAATAAAACAATTACAGTGAAAACATTTTCTATTTCTATCTTTCATTACGAAAAAAAATGTACTTTCATCTTCGTTTTCAACATCAATTTGTTCTTTGCAGTAACCACATATATATACTTTTTTTCTAGCCATTTTTTCTCCAATAGACACACCGGAATAAATTAATTATCCCGGTGTAAATTATTATTTATTTTGCAGAAACAATACTGTAATATTTCTTAAGATCTTCAATATTGGTTAACTTCATATATGCTTTCGGAAGTCCTGCATTTGCAACCTCTGTCTGCTTTTTACTTTTTTCTGTTGCTGGAAGTGCTGTAATAACAGCTTTGATTGCTTCGCAATAATCTTTCACAGTATTAAGAGTAGAAGTAGTCGCTGTTTCAGATTTTTCATCAAACTCAGAATCATATTTGGCATTGTCTTTTTCAACTTCTTTTAATTCTTTTTCAATAGCCGAATCCATATTGTTCTGAACTACGAAATCTTTCTTGCCTTTATTCTTGGTAATTGCAGTCTGCCAATCAAGAATAGAAGGTTCGATAATAATTTCATTCTGCTGATGCACGAGTGTTCTGTCTTTGTTGTCAATAAGACCTTTAATAATTCCATCATTATCTTTAAACATTCGAATTACTGTTTTACAGTTATACCCAACATCTTTGAATCCATCTGGAATAAATCTTCCTGTCCTTACTGATTTAATAGAACCATCTTTATCTTTGTAAGAATCGGTTTCTGCTTTTTCTCTGGCTGTTACTGCAAAATGTTTTCCACATGCGAGAAGGTCAAGAATTAAATTCTGTCCATCGAATTTTAAGGTGTTCCAATCCTTTAATTCCATTCCTGCGCCTTCAATAGCGACTTCTTTATCCATTCCAGTAAGTTCATTTCTTTTCGCTTTTACTGTTGCTCTTTTCTTTGAAAATTCAACAATACTCTGCTGCTTTGCTGTATAAAGAAGTGTTGCACCATCAACAACAATCATATCTGGTCTGAATGGATTTCCGTCGGCATCACAATATACTTCATCTGTCTCATTTCCATCATCGTCAAATTCATAGAAGTCCTCATTATTTTTTGCTTTTCTGATAAACTCTTCTACTTCTGTAAGAGACTGTGTATATACGATATAAATATTTCTAAGGTCATAACCTTCCTCTTCGTATTTGTCAAGATATGTATCAATTCCACCATTTTCTGGATCAATGAACAATACTCTAAATGGTCTTCCATTTTCATTAACCAGTTTCATAGATTCAAGACAAAAACTTGATTTCCATGTTCCATAATCTCCATATAAAAGGAATCCAAGTCTTGTCTTAATTTTGTTTCCGCCACGTCCTGTTGCCATATTTAAAAATCTCCTTTTGTAAATTAAAATATTTTATAACTGTTCCTGGAAGGACTGGTCTTACCAGCCAGCCTCCAGGTCTTCAGAACCGCCATGAACAGTTCCCCATCCATTAGCAGCACTTCCACCAAAATCGTTTTCTGCTTCTCTTGAAGCTTTAATTGTTTCAATGGCTTTATCAATTTCTGCTTCTGAATATGTAGTAGTATCAATAGAGTCAGGATCAGCACCTGTGATAATAAGTTCTCTAATTGTCGGAGTATTTACACGTTCCATATTGTTTTTTACTCCCCAACAATCTGTTTCTTCTACCTGAGTAGTATCTTTTTCAACATTGATGTTTCCCCATACTTTAATGCTTGTATAAGGTTTGAGGTTCTTACTAAATACACGGGCAAGATTCATATCTGTAATGAAAAATTCTGCATCTTCGATAGAATCATAATTTACAATTTTTGCTTCCACAGTTGCTTTTGTTTTATCTTCGTTTGGAGTGATTGAAGTAAATACAATTGTCTGGGTAAAATCTGCAAGTGGTGCAAAATCTTCATTTTCAAAGTCGATATCTTTTGCAAGTGAAACCTGTGTTGGAACAAATTTTGTTGTATGGTGGTCATTATAACTTCCGTATTCAATACGACCTTTTACAAATACGGTTTTGTCATCGACAAGATGATCGGAAATTTCTTTTGATGCATCATAATCTGTAAGTACTTTTTTATTATTGACATCATTTCCTTTTTCATCTTTAATTTTCTCCACACCAACATTTACACCAATGAGTCGGAAACCTTCTTTTGCGAAAGTAAAACGATCTTTCCATGGAACATCTTCTGTGATTGTCTTCTTCGTTTCTTCATCGCGTTTTGAAAATTTAACAACATCTCGTTCCATTCCGTTAAGTCCAACATAAACTGTAGAATTTGGAGAAAATTCCACTCCGAAGCTTACAGCTCTCCACGGCTTATTTGTTTTAGTAAGTTTTTCAATGTAGAAATTGTCTTTCTGAGTACCATTTACTTTTCCTCTGATCTGGAATGTTCCTCTCGTCTGTGGAATTTCTAGTCCTTTTTTCTTAGTTTCTGCCATTAAAAATGTCCTCCTTAAAATAAAAAATTTATGTAAAATATTGTTAATAAAACAATCTATCTAAACGCCAATACAGGCGAAGCACAGAAATAAATTTATTTAAATTTCTATGTGATCAGTGATCTAGGGTACAAAAATCCCAGGGTATGCTGTAAACCACCCATTTTGTTCAATATTTAGTTATTTAATTTGGAGATTTATTGGATCGAATGATCCTGATTAAAACTGATATTATAAACAAGTTTTATTATTTTTAATTCATGCGATTGAACTATTTTGCACGATAAATGATAATTATCATAGGATAATTTAAAAACTTCACAATCTGCTGGAATTGTATCTCCAGGCATAGTAATTGATTTAAAATGTACTCGTTCGCCATTATATTCTTTAAATGATTTACAGTAAGTATTCCAATCTTCTACTTCTACAATTCTTGCCTGATGATCGAAAATATTATTCTCACCATCAGTTAATAAATTTGTCTCAATTATTTCAATCATAATTTATTATATGTCACCACCTTTTAAAGATTAAAGAATCTATTCTTATATTTATACTCTCTTTTATACTGATCAAATTCTTCTTTTAATTCTTTATAAGATTTCTCCATACCAAAGAATCTATCTTTATAATCAGTTCTATCTTTGAATTCTGCATCACATTTTTCTTTAGACTTTCTCGTATTTTCTGTCTCTACAAGCTTGTCTTCTATATAGTATGTAATTGATCCGTCAGAACTTCTCATACGACTTTTAATCGTAACCATCTGCTCAATATCATGAAGGAAGAAATTGTCTCCGACCTCTAACAAAGGAATCTCAACATTATATTCTCCAATAACTTTATCTGATAATGGTTCACTATAAAAGTTTTGCACTACTTTGATTTCATATTCATTGTAAAAACAACGTTCTCGTTCAACTATATTTATTTGATACATCTTTTCAATCTCTCTCTGACGAAAAATACTTTTTATAACTTCTGCCATTTATATATTCTCCACTTCTACTATTTTATAATTTTGAAATTTATGATCGATTTGATCAGAATAGTCGTGTGGGATACGGACCCACATTTTTTCTACACGTTGAAATGTTTTGCTTAAACTAACAACCTCAGAAAGAATGAAAATCAAGTATGAAATCCGATTATTTTAATCTATATATGGTACATACATACACCAATAAATACAAAATATTGATTAAATCTTCGGATGAAACCAGTCTTTCATTAGACTGAAATTGGTTGTACAGGAATCGAACCTGTGACCTTTGCTTGTAAACAATGCTCTACCGACTGAGTTAACAACCAACCATAAGGTTAAGAAAATAATTAGTACATCCGCTAGAAACTGCTGCGCATTCAATTTCTATTACAGACAGTCGAAGCAATATTTATTTAACGACCATCTGCAATTCCTACATTCTTGCTTAAGGAATATATTCTCCAGATGTAATGCTGGTAACGAGATTTGAACTCGTATGATATTTCTATCGATGGATTTTAAGTCCATTGCGTATTCCGATTCCGCCATACCAGCAAGTGTCCATAATGACCTTTCATAACATTATGGCAATTTGAGCGATTTCCATTTCTGTTTCATAAGAATTCTTCAGCATTTTATATAAGCTTACTTATTTTACTTGTAATTATATATCGTTTCAAATTTCAAGTTATCTTATTAACGGTACTGTGTCTGGGTCTACTCCAGAACCTTGTACTTCGGTTCCTTTTATTTTACGTTCATTTAAGGCTTTTGTTCCAATTCTTATAATCGGCTCACCCTATGGGCTGAACGACAGGTTTTGAATTTAAAAGATTGGTGGTGGATTCGAACCACCTTTACAGGTCCATCATCTCAAAATGTGCATCTTTTAAAATAATTTCGTCTGCAACATCAGCGTTCCTACTCATACTAGAATCTGTCATGCACAACAAAATTCGTTCCGTTGCTGACACCAACCATATTGTTTTTTGTTACAGCTTTTTGTATTTCTACTGGTAAGCTGCCAACCTGTGTAACCTATGAACACACAACTAAGGAGTATACCTGACATGCCAATCAGGTAAATGGACCATCTGGGCTACGATCCCAGCACCTCCCGTTTATGAGACGGGCGATCTACCGACTGATCTAATGGTCCTCGGTGACACCGTAAGCGGAGCTATGCAAGGCTCCCAATTAAATATCTTCTGTAATACTTTCTCGCAGGTGTAATTAGTTTTTACATCCAAGTCCTAGGATTATCTTAGATGGCGATATCATCTTACATTTGATTATCCAAAAGTTGCATACTTACGGTGAACTGGGGTAGTCAGATTCGAACTGACGAAAGATGCAGGAGTCAAAGTCCTGTGCCTTACCGCTTGGCGATACCCCAATGCTTGCAACTTTTGCTTTGTAGGCAAGTTGCCAGCCTGTGTACCACAATCAAGATGTATCTTTTTAGATACAGTACGCCCATTCCGAGTCGAACGGAAAATCGCTGGATATAAGCCAGGTGCAACGTACCGCATCACCTTGGGCGCATATGTTGTAGTAGTTGTTTCATCTTATTATTCTTCATAAGATGTCAGGAACAACCCACTACTTAATTTCCTGATTTCGTATGAAAGCGCGATTTATAATATGTTATTCACCATTTATCAGCCTCGCAGCAAACTTAGAGTCAAGTATAACCATACTCATAACTGTCAGCCGAGGGTTTTATAAAACTTTATTCTTTACTGTTTATTCTTGTAAACTTTTATCTTAAAATAACCTTTGATTCTTAATCTTTCTTCTTTGAACTTCTAAGACTTAAACTTTACAGCACACATTTGAATTTGTTTTATGTAAAGAATTCGCCCCTTGCGGCAATTTCCTCTGTAATATTCTTTTATCCTTTGAAGAATTTCAGAAGTTTCTTTTTATATTCTATTCAAACTAACTTCTGGAAAAGTTTGAATGGTTATAGTTTAAAGTTTCCGATAAACAATGAATAACTTCTATTTACTTATTCTCCGCACATTTTAGTATTCAACTGTAATTTCTGTAATTGCATTACTACAACTTAATGCAGCATCAACTTCTGCTTTGAAGTTTGCAATATATTCTTCCAATGCATTCATCTTGTCCAAAATTTTAATTGGATCAATTAAATCGTATGTATTTGCTTCAATAAAGCTCTTCTTTGCTTTGTCGAAATCATCTGTATTAGTCTTTCCTTCTTTAGAACCATACAGACCAATCACATACTTTTCTGCTTTTTCTTCAAGACCTGTACCATTCATTGCAAGTAATGTTGTTTTCGCATCATTGTATTGCATTTTCATATTTTCCAGAAGTTCTTCTTCTGCATCGATTCCATGATTTTTCATCCAGATTGCTTCTGCAATAGTATATTCTCTGTCGTTAATTTTAACTTTTGTTACTGCATTCGACTGAACTACTGCTCTTTTAATTGCTTCTTGACGTTTGATTAGATCAGAAACTTTGTCATAGCATCCAACAATAATATTCTCTGCTTCTTCAATCGTCACTCCGTTGACCTTCTGATTGGAATGTTTATTTGTCAGACAGAATGTTGCATCTACTGTTGCTCTCTCAATTCTGTCACTAATAATTTTCAGCTCTGCAAGAGCTTTGTGAATAGTCATTGATTCTTTTGTCATAATCTTATTCTCCTTTTTTAATTCTTTAAAATATAAACTTTACAATTATTTATTCTCTTACGAGAAATAGTTGTGAATGGAATCGAACTATTTTCTTGACTCTTGTCATGTTCTACCAATGAACTACGCAACTACCATACATTCTACCAGATTCGCTACTTCTGATCCGTTCTCCTATGAACTGCTGCTTCTGTTTTACCAGGCAGTATCGCCCTTGTTCCATACGCTTGTATGTACTCTCTTCTTTTAAAGTTAGGCTCCACCATTTTTGAAATGGGTCGTGCGCTAAGTTTACCGTCATTCGCATCTGGACTCATATCTATTTATTCTCTAATAAAACAAGGTGGAAATTTAAATTCTTTATTTTTATCATTGTGTAAAAGATACAAGAATAACAAACCATCTTTTACTTCATATTTAATTTCTTGGTATTCTTTCGGATTTACGGTTTCACGAACATCTAATTTTGTTTCATATAAAACCTTCTCATCTCTCTTAAAATCTAAAGAATTTATATATTTATATTCTCCAGTAATTGAGATACAATAGACTTTTTCTTCTTCAATCCAGATTTTATCAAACACATAATCTCTTAATGGAATTCCAGGTGCTTTAAAAATTAAGACTTTTGTTCCATCTGCATATTTCATTTCCACAACCGGTTTATCGTGTCTTGAAATATCATACGATGAAACTTTCGTTTCATCTTTTGGCTTTAAAACCAGATTATTATTTTTATCAAATTCATAACTAATATTTCTTGGAATATTATTAAGTGTCATACCTATTTATTCTCCTTCTTCTTTTGAATAATCCTGTAATTTATTTAATAACGGCTTGTATAACGTGTCTTTTTCATCAGAAATAATCTCAACATTATCTTTAAACCAATCTTCTACTAAGCCATTTTCATTTAAGACACTGATCGTATCATCATCGACATCCAATACAATTCCATAAGTACCATCGTCTTCGTCTTTTACAATTAATCCTGAATGAAATTCCACTCCGTCAAATACTTCCCAATCATTTGCTAAAAATTCGTCTATGTTAAAGCTAATCTGATAAAGATAATTATTCTTTTCATTTGAAAAACAAGATGATTCATTACTCATATAAATATATCTATTTTCTTTCCAAGTTGATTTTCTGATTTTCTCACCGTTTTTCATCAAATTCATTGCTTCTATAAAATCCATATCTACTTATTCTCCAATTTATTATGAATATTTTTCATAGTGTCTAATAAAGAAATATATACATTTTTATTTTTATAAATATCCAAATCAATACTTGAAATACAATCATCACCAATATGCCAAATGTCGCCGTTTTCATCTAAAACTGTATACTGAAAATTAGTGTATTCTAAAACTATGCAGATATTTTTCAGCAATTTATTGTAACAAAATTTTCCAATTAACCCTTCTCCATTATCACTATAAATTTCCCAGTCATCTGCTAGTATTTTATTCTGACTAAGAATAGAGACATAAGAATTGGAAGAATTTCTTAATATTCCATTTTTATCTAAATAAATATAATATTTCTCATCATAAAACTTCCTTCTAATTTTTTCTCCATTTTTTAATTTCAATAATGCTTCTTCAAACTTCATTTTATTTTCACCACACTTTTTAATCTATCCAAATATATACAATACCTTGTTGACCATTTTTTATGCGTCCTTCATTTTGAATCTTATTATTCTCCATATATCCAAGTAACAAAATCTTCTTTAATTTTTCAACATGAATATCAGTCTTTTCACAATAGGTTCTGATAAAATAACATTTTATTGCCAAATATCATTTGATCTAAATGCGCCAAATACTGTTCTTTTCCACTTTTATTATTCTCTGCCATTCTCACTCACCAAATTGATTTTGTAACCTAATTTCTTTTCTATCTCAGATAAGGTCATTGTTTGCTCTATTTCTTTTATAAAATACTTGTCATCTTTAATTCTTAGTCTTCCGAATCCTAAATCTGCATATAATGTTGGATTCCACGCAAGATAATCACTTCCTGATTCAATGTGAACTTGGTTTAAAAAAGTTGGTAATTCAAGTTTTAAATGAACTTCCTCTGTTCGATCTTTCGTCTTGCCGAGTAAAACAACATCGAGATAATAACGTCCATTTTCATTTTTCAGATCAAATTGCTTGAAATCCAACTTATCATATTTAAGTGTCATATATGTATTATTCTCCTCTCGTAGTATGACAAATGCTCTCTCACCATCAATGACAGTTTTGTATGTGTATTCTGAAACTCTTCCAAGATCAATCAAAATACTCCACTCCAATTTACCGACTAAATAAATTCAATTGAAAATCGACTCATTTTCACGCCATATAACCGTTACTTATTTACAATCTTTTACTCAATTACTTCGCCAAAATCATTCAACCATTTCTCACAATCGTCCAATGCATCGTCATAGAATTCAAAACACTTATTACTGGGAGACATGAATTTGCCACTGTACGATGTATGGACCAACCAGGGAGATAACTCACCTACACTCATAAGTCTAAATTTATCTAATCGTCTTAATTGCTCTGTCCCCATATTTATTATTCTCCTTTTATGTAATTATATTTTTGGAAATACTCTGCGTAGCTGTGACACCACGCAAAGCTAAAATTATTTTTTCTTTTTATGTTTTCCGACAATGTATCCAACAACAAAACATGCCGCGGAAAACAACACAAATACACCAATATTAAGTATTATCATTTATTCTTCGCTGCCTTCAATGCATCTAATTTCTTCTGTATTTCATCATCTTTCATTTTTTTATCAAGACGTTTCTGCTGCACACTTGAAGAACTTTCATATGCAATTTTATTTCCATCTGCTTCTTCTTTTGTTTTCTTGATACCATCACGGACTTTCTCCAGCATCTTATCTTCTTCATTTGATGATACAGATGTTGCCTGTAAGGATTTTGTAACCTGTGCTGTTTCTAACGTAAGAATTGCTGTTTCTTTTTCTGACTTTAACTTATTTAATTCATCAAACATATTTTTTAATGTTTCGTCCTGAAGAATTGCGTTCTCTCTTAATTCTTTTAAAGCTTCTTTAATAATAGTAATTTTCTCTGTAACTTCTTGCTGTCTTGTAAGATAAACTTTCGCGCCTTCATCATCATTCTTTTCAACGCAAGAATTTACATTAATATCTAATTGCATATTCTCTTTCTTTAATGTCAGTAACTGCGCCTCGTAATTTTCAATCTTTCCAAGCATCTGCGCATAAATAGAGTGAGCTTTCTGGTAGTCTTCCTCTTTCTTTGCAATTGCTGTATTATAATAGGCTTTTGCTCCTTCGGGTGTAGATGCGTCTTTACTTACAATTTCATCTGCTGTTCCAGATGCTCTTAATCTTATTCTCTTTCCAGTTTTTGTAAAAAATACAAAGCCAATGATACAAACAAAAACTAAAATCACAATTAAATAGCTCATATTTAGTCCCTTCCTTCGTCAATATCAAGACCAAAATTTTTGAATAGTTCTGTCATTCCACCAACGTATCCAGAACCAAGTGCCTGAAATTTAAATCCATCTCCATAACGGTATAATCTTCCCATCTCTACAGCATTAAGATTTTCAAATTTTTCATTTTCTGAAAGATCATATTCCCATTTAGTATCAGGATCATCATAATCGCAAATAGTCATTGTCGCATTATTTACCATTCCAAAATTCTGAAGTCGCTGCACTGCTCTAAAGATAGTAAGGCACACAGTAAAGTCGCTTTTATTTGTTGGAAATGTATCAGAATGTACAATAAAGTATTCATCGTAATGTTTACCATCAAAAGTAATTCCCTGTGAATCATCCCCTGTTAAATTATCGCCAGAGAATTCAACCCATGGATATTTGCTACCATCTCCATATGTATTGTAATTTACGATATCTTCTGGATATGAAACTTTTCTGTCTGAATTTGTTAAGAATCCATTGATGTCGAAATCGATATCTGCTTCACCTGCATATCTATTCTTGTCCCAATTAACACCAATAAAGAAATTCTTAATTGCAGATCCGTCATCCTTTGTCATATTGATTTTCTGATTTTTACTCATATTGATTACATTTGCCATAATTAATATCTCCTTTTCTTTTTTATTCTCTATTTTGTATTAAGCCAATCTTTATACTGTCTAAGAATTTCAGTATATAATTCTTCATCCGTCATATGATTCATATCTTCTACCGCTGTAAATCCAGTATTATCATACTTTCTGCCTTTCATATCATCAAGAGATTTAAGATATTTAAAGTCTTCATCTCCAATTCCAATAAATTGAACAAACATATTATAATTAGAAAGTTCTTTGACAATTTTATTAGTTTCAGAAGTATCCCAGTTCTCTCCGTCTGTAATAAAGATGATAAATGCTGGAACTTCACTTGGTTCAATGTCTTTATAATATTTCACAATATCTTTTAATACAGGCGCATAGTTTGTTCCACCCATTCCCATATTTGCATTCATCATTACTTTTTTTACATAATTTTTATAGTTGTTAATTGTGACAGGATCAAGTCGCTCCTGATCATTAGAGAAAAGCCATGATTCAAGTTCCCCATTATCATCAAATTTCAATGAGATCGGAAGAAGTCTCGTAATTACATCCTGTACAGATCCATTATTGAATAAAGAACTCATACTTCCAGAATAATCCATTGCTAAAGCAACTCTTGCAACATGTTTTGTCATGTCAATCTTTCCACCTTTTGACATATCAATAAGCACTTTGTTTAAATTCTCTGCTGACTTTGACATGTCAATTACCGCACTCTGTACATTTGATGTGGCAGAATTATTATCTACCACAATATTTGCACTATTATTCCCTCTAAATAATTTGCTAAAAAGTCCCATAATATATTTTCCTCCTAATTGTTTTTTCTTTTACTTTCAACAAGCTTTCTAATAATATCAATTGGAATAATCATGAACGCCAATGGAATAATAATTCCCCACTGTGTAAGATCCATAGCTGTAGCTTTAACAAGATTCTCTGCAAAATTACAAAGAATAAATGTCATAGCCCAAATTCCAATTGCAATAAATGAAAATGTTTTATTCTTGCTAATACCATTAAATAAGTTAATGTGTTCCGTCCGAATATTAAAACCATTAAAAACTGCCATAAAACAAAGTAATGCAAATCTTGCAGTCATAGCTTCTGTCTCCGATACAAAAAATTTATAAACTGGACTGAATGTAAGAATTCCATAAAGAACGATAAAGACAGCTGTACTAATCGCGATACGTCTCTTTGCACCTCTAATAAATAAACCTGATCCCTTTTTAATAGGTTTTTCGGTCATATATTCCTCTTTTGGTGGCTCACCGCCAAAGGATAATGAATTAAGAGAATCCATAATAATATTGATAATAAGAATCTGAACAGATGCAAGTAATGCACCAGTTGCGATCATTGGATAAATTACACTTAAAATAAGAAGTGCGAAGTTGATTGGTAACTGAAACTCAAGAAACATCATAATATTATGCATAAATGTTCTACCAAGCTCTACGGCTTTTACTACACTTGCAAAGTTATCATCTGTAAGAATGATATCCGAAGCTTCTTTTGCAACATCAGATCCACTTTGCATCCCAAATCCAACATCTGCTTTCTTTAAGGCGGGAGAATCATTTACACCATCTCCAGTCATTGCGACTGATTTGCCAAGTTCCTGGGCAAGAGTTACAAGTCTTAATTTTGTGTTTGGTGAACATCTAGAAATAACTCTCAATGAAGGAATAATTTGCTTTACTTCATCATCAGACAATGCTTCAAACTCATCATTTGTAAGAGCTAAATCACCATTTTCGTAAATTCCACATTCTGTTGCAACTGCTACCGCTGTTTCAATACAATCTCCTGTAATTTCAATTACTTGGATACCAGCTTTGTGAGCTGTTTTGACTGCATCAGGAACTTCCTGTCTAACAGGATCAGCTACTCCAATAATGCCTAAGAAGATCATGTCATCTGGTAATTTATTTTCTACCATAGGGCTATTTGATACAGTTAATGCAATGCATCTCATTGATTTTTCAGTCATATTCTTTACTTTTTCTTTTAATTTATTTTTTTCTTCTTCAGAAAAAGTAAGTACTTCTAAATCCATCCAATGAGTGCAATATTCAATTAGCTTCTCTGGTGCACCTTTGTAATATGTAAATGTACATCCAAGATTATCTTTACTCTCATATGCGGAATATTTGTTCTGACTGTTGAATACCTGTTTTTGAGCCAATGGATATTTTTTAAGAATTTCATCAAATCTATCTACGGATACCATTTTTAAAACAGCCCTGTCAATAGAATTGCCTCCTGTAATATTATTCTCTGAATCAAATGTTGCACTGTTGTTTAAACAAATATTGTTCTCAATATTTTTCCAAAGGTCAGATTCTCTATCTACTTCATTGCCATTTGCATCAATTACTTTTTTTGGTGTCATTTCACCAGTCGTAAGAGTCCCTGTTTTATCAGTACAAATAATATCTACATAAGCAAGTTCTGGAATCTTCCCTGTGTTTTTTGCAAGGATATTAAATTTTTCCATTGTACTTACATTTTGCTTTGTCACAAGTTTGATAATAAGCGGTAATCCTTCAGGAACTGCTGCCACAATAATCGTTAATGCAACCGAAAAGTTCTGTGCAACTTTCTGAATAATATTTAAAATTCCATCATTGAAATACTCATTGAATCCAACATTTAAAATACCGGTCGCAGTAAGTACAATAAATGTTACAACTGCTGCGATAGTTCCCCATTTTGAAATAAAATCACTCAGATTATCGAGTGCAATATCCAATGCTGTTTTCGGAGATTCAAGTGTTTGCATTTTTACAAGCGTATCTCCGTTGACTGTATTTACTCCTACATCAGTTACAATCATCTTTCCTTCACCAGACATTACAGTTGTTCCTGCAAATAAACAATTCTGATTTGTATATGCAGCAGTTGAAGTAGTTTTTGTATGTTTATATCCTTCTACTGGAGATTTTTTACATTCTTTTGTTTCACCGTTAATTGCAGCGTTATTCACAGAAATCTTTCCTTCGATAAGATATCCATCTGCAAAAATTTCCTGTCCCATTCCAACTGAAACAATATCTCCTACTACCAGATCATCTTTATTTACTGTCTGAACCTGTCCGTTACGAATTACATCACAATACCTGATTGCTGTTTTAGCTCGCAACTCTTCTGCTGATTTCTGCACACCAATACCAGTCTTTACTGCAATACATGTTACAATTGCAAGAACAATAAGAATCATGATCGAATCAGAAAGTTCCATGACTCCCATAACTCCAAGAAATAATTGAAGGATAGCAATTGCAATTAAGATCATTGTAATTTTTTCACTCAACGCCTCTTTTACAAAGTCATACCATTTTTTTTGTTTGGGTTCTGGTAACTTATTGCTTCCATAAAGTTCTCTGCTTCTTAGAACTTCTTCGTTTGTTAAACCATTTCTGTTCATTTTTCTTCCTCTCTTTAGTTTTACTTATTCTAAAACATCTATAACAAGAATGGTCAAAAAATAATAAAACCATTCCAGTCATCTATTTATTCTCTACTCCACTCTCGAATATTTCCCAATTTTTACACATTGCTTCTACTGACTCATATGGACACCAAGCAGGACTTTCTTTATCATATAAACATATACAGTTCACATAATCGATTTCACCAGTTAACGGATTTCTTCTTTGAAGTATATTCATTTTCGTTTGAACGTTATATGTTTTCCCATGCTTGAACCCCATAGAATCTCGTCCGACAAATCTTGCTTTCATAGGCTCACCTGCCAATTATTTATTCTCTTCCTCATCTAATGAAATTCGAGTTTCATCTGCCAAATTTTCCATTTTTTCTTGCTCAAATTCACGCATATTGTCCAAATTTCCATTTTTGGACATCAAACCATCAATCGCAGAAGTAATCGCATCAGAACTCGAAATTGATTTATATAACGCATCTGACACGTCTATTATTCTCTTTGAAATAATGGATATCAATATGAAAATTGCAACAAACAAAATTCCATAAATGACAAGAATAATATTTTGAATTACATGAATCATAACTCACCACCTATCTGATCTGCTGCAAAACATTCTAATTTAATATCACCAAGCCGGTAATATTCAATTGAATTTCCGAAACTATATTCTCCATCATCTTCCATGAAACATTCTCTGAACCCGATCAGTAAATCTTTATCTGGTAATTCAATGACTTCTTCTATAACCACATGTTTATATTCATTTTCTACAAATAAAGATTCGTCTCTAAACTTATTCTCTACTTCATATGGAGTATATTGACCTGGTTTTCTATACTCAAGAACTCGATAAATTCTGTCACCATAATCATGTAACCAAGTTTCTAAATCTGTATTGCATCGCAACATAATTATCTCCTTGCCCTATCACATTTGTTAAAATTAATGAGTAACTGATAATTATATTCTCCGAATCTTTTCTTCCAACGTTCTTTTATAGCTGCCGTTTTCCATCCAAATGGTATCATGTGATAATTGATCAAAAAACACATATCCATTACATCTTTCCAATATAGTTCTGCCATATTTTCCAAAAATAAGTATGATCCAATTGAATCATGTCCATAGAAATGAGCGATCCCATTTTCGTCAATCGTTTTGCAGAATAATTTTCCATAATCATGAAGCAATGCTGCCATATCATATTTTGACGGATATCCTTTCCTACAAAATAATTCGTATGTATTTTTGCTATGTAAATCTAATGTCATATTATGATGCGGATTTTGCTGATCATAACCTTCCATTTGGTCTACCATATCAATCGTATTCAGTCTGCCAATTTTATGAAATTTATGAAGAGTGTATTCGTCAAAGCCTTCTTCCATGAATGGGATTTGAAATCTTCGAATTTGTTTTTCTATAACTTCTTCCGGTACAGGATGTTCTCTATTTAGGTTATCTTTTTTACACTGCTCAAATGGTTTTGGAATCACATAAGCAATTTTATATATATCTAATTTTTGAACATTATCTATAATTGCTCTGCGCGACTTCATTGTAATGTTTGTTGCATCTGCAATTACATTCTTTTTATTCTCCAAACCTTTTTGAATTCTTTTATGAAAAATTTTAAATACTTCTTCATTCTTTGTCTGGTCTTCTACTTTTCCAGTTAATTCTTCTCTAATCGCATCAGAAGATACAATAATAGTATTTTCACTTGTTTTTGCAATTTCTTTTGCGATTGAAGACTTACCACTTCCACTTAAGCCAACCATGACATACAGTATTGGTTTATTCATTGTCTTCATCCTCCAAAAATAATACATTATAATCAGTAACACCCATATCTTTTAGTTTCAGATATTTTGGCGTACCATATTTGCAAAATTTTATTACGTTGATCTCTTTCCCATAATATAATTCTCTACAGAATCCACGATATTTTTTTGGAACATTTTTTGCTACCCAGATCATGAACTCTTTTTTATCTGTTTTTGGAGCATTATGGAAATATTCATTGACAACGTTTTCTGTATCTTTAATATATTTAAAAACAATATTAGACACTTTCTTTACATTGTTGTGATAAGCAAGTGGAAGCTTTGCAAGAAGATCATCATAATAATCATCTGCAATAGAATGTATAATTAGATTAACTGATGAAAGTTTAGATAAAGCTTTATGGATATGTCTATAATCATTGTATTTTACTTTTACTTTGCAACCATCAATATTGATTACAAACCCTTCCGCTTCATCAGACGATTTATCATCAAGCTCGTTTATTAATTCGTTTAACGTCTTATCAAATATATTTGTTGTTGGAATTCCATATATATTCGCAATTGCTATTACTGTATGGTATGGTAATTCTTTACCAGTTTCATTCATTCTTATTCCAATCAAATATAATCCTTCTTGGTCCTTTTTATATTTAACTACATGAGCGTCTTTTAATGAAATATATTCAAATATAAAGGTAACACCGACATGTTCTTTTAACATTTTTTCATATCCTGGCAGTTTCATAATCATTCTATATCCATCTTGTAATCTCCAAGAATTATCAGGATTGATTGCCTGACTACCAGCCATAATAATTTTGTCATCATACCATGTTGCTGACTGCATTGAACCATCTAACTTATTTGAGAATTCTATTGTGTATGCCTTTTCAATTCTGCTTTTTATATTTTCCAAACTTGTTTCTTCAAGTTCATTTATATTAAAAAATTTTCTAAAAGGACACAATACAATGCAATCATTCACAACGTCAATAACAATACTTCTACATTCTCGATAAAATCCATCATATCTTTCCCATAAATCTTCGCCAGAATTTTCGGTTTCACCATCATAAATATTGCTATATCTTCCATATCTTAAAAGTAATAAATTTTTGTACTGGTTTAGTTCTAGACATGAAAGTAAATCTTCAAATTCAGAATACTGATTAGCAGGTTCTAGATTATTTAATTCTTCTACCCATCTTTCCAGACATGTTTGTGACTCGTCAGTAAATCCATCTTTGTATTCATATGTGGGACATTTAATACGCTTCTTATATTCTTTTTTAATTTCGATAAATTTATTTAATACCGGATTCCAACTCATCTCATTCTCCCAAAATAATGCTTCTTGCATGTTTCATAGTCGTGCTTCCACATAATTTCCCGAAAAATTCACCGGCTGCCATAACCGATTCATTTTCTTCTTTCACGCAATCTTCAAAAATACGTTTCGGAAGATTTCTTGCAACAAGTTTCATGTCTTCTGGTCCAATTTTTTCAGGAAGAATACCTTCATCACGCATTTTATAAATCTCTTTTTCAACCCGTCTACGTGTTACAATCTGATTTGTAATTTCTTGCGCGCTCATTCTTGCAGCTTCTTTTTCTGGGTCTATTTCCTTTTTTCTTTTTACTTCTGAAAACTTTTCATTTAATATTTTCAGCACATATGGCTTCCAAGATATTCTGTTATTAATATTTGTTTGATTCTTTACAACAATGCCTTCTTCTATCGTTTCAGAATAAAAAACCTTGTCCAAAAAAGAGCTACAATGGTCCCATGAAATAAATGGACCGTCATACCAAGTATTAATATATGGGAATCCAAAATGCTCCGCTAATTGTTTAACTTCTGTTTGTAATAGATAACGTTCATTTCCAATATCATATACATCATACATAATCCAAATTTTTCTAAATTCTGGTTTATAAACGATTTTATTTTTTACAGCCCATTCTCCAAAAAATACATAGTTCGGATAACCTTTAAATTTATTAGAATCTAAAGATTCAACATAATTCCAAAATCCAGATAAAGTATTATTAAATGTAAGTTGTTGTTTTCTAGAAAATGAATTTAATTTACCCGTTTCTTCATCATATCTAAAAGAGGCATTTGCTCCATCAAACTTTGTTTGAATTACAATATGATCACCCAATACAAATCCACTTGTATTCTTTACAGTTAATTCGGTATCGTTTTCTTTAATACGTGCGATATCCATAAAATGTTTTTGCTTCAAACTGATACTTCCTTTCTACTACATCTCCAATGAAACGAATATTTAATCATAATACATATTCAGTTTCAATTCTTTCCCCTTTGCCGAAATGATAATTTCATTTGTATCTTTATCCCAATTGTTTGTAATTCTTTCTATCGTTGGATTTCTCACATTATCAATACAAATTTTTATGTCCTGTATATCTTCCTCATCATCTAGTTTATGCACTTTTGCGTGTATGATAATATCTGAAATATTTTTAATAATATAATCATCACAATTTAATACAGGTTTATCTTTCTTTTTATCTCTGTTTTCTTGTCTCTTACATTCTTTGACCAGACCATAAACATCGTCAAATAAACTATCGGACATTTTACTACCTGTCATTTTCATCGTCTCTAAATGCGTGAGCATCCAATCTAAATCCAAATCTCTTTCACTATGTACAATCATATTTTCACCTCTATTTATTTCCAATTTCATAATATGCAAAATTTATTGCATCATCAAAGCTTGTACCGCCATCATAATAGATAACTTCATATTCATATTCTCCATTTATATTTTTGTGCATGTTATATACATCGCATCCTTCATGTACTTCTCTTTTTTCAGAAATCATAAAGAGATGTTTTTCATAATTTTTATCAACTGTAATAATATACTTATCATACAAATTTTCTTGTAATACATTTGACCATTCTGAATAATAATAGTCCTCTACAATTTCATCTGTACCAACAACATTTTCTTCCAATAAAATTCGATGGCACATTTCCTCGAATGTTTCTTTTGAACCTGGATAAACTTCTTTGAGTTTCCCGACATAATGTTTCATTTCGCTCATTTATTTATTCTCCTAGTTAGTTGTACTCATCAAGCACAATAAATTTATGTTCTGGACAAAAATTAGAACTTGATTTAATAAGACCCATTTGTTGTAAATCAAAAATCTTTGCACCAATATCAAAATCATGATCTTTTGCATCAGAATTCGTCCATTTTACAACACTATTCGTTCCGTATTCTTCCATTACAGCAAAAATATATCCAAGATAAGTATATGTTTTATTATCTGTGAATAACTGGATCTAACCATTGCGTTTATAACATGTAAAATTTTCTCCATCTTCAGTAAAATTCCAGTCATAATTCAGTTTATCTGTTTCATATCCAGTTAAATCACAACCATAAATTACATATGTAGTTCTTTCCATGCTCATAATGTTGTTCTCCTAATTAAGTAAGACAGCAATTGAATCAAGCTCCAGTTCTGTTTTCTTATCTTCAGATAACAGTTTGTCTAATTTTTCTTCTAATCTTTTTAATTCTGCTTCTTCATTTTTCAAAGTTTTCATATTAATTTTTGCTTTAACATCGTTAATCCATTGATCAACTTTATATCCAGAAATTTCAAAATCTTTCATTTCTAAATCAATAGCAGACATACGATACATATTTAAAATAACAAGAAGAGATTCTAGGTCCTTTTCGTTAAGAACATTAATATTTGTTTTTATTCCATTGATTTCAATAACCAAATTTGTTTCAGGAACAAACTTAACGTTTTTCTTTGCTATTTCTTTCTTTTTATTCTCTACCTGTTTTTTAAGTTCTAAAATTCTATCATCGTTTTTATTCACTATAGTCTAAACTCCTTATCATATTTTCTTCCATTTTTTAAATACAACTGACGGATTAAAGGTTGCATAACATCATAAATTTCTTTTAGTGTAACCGGAATCATATATTTCGTAACCTCTGATTCTTTGAAACACCAGTGCACTTCTTTCTCTTCTATTGGAAAAATATCTAATACCTCATCAGTTCTATTATCTGTTATCTTTTTAATTGTAAATTTGTCATTCATATGATATTCATTTTCAGCTTCGTATAATAAATACTTGCCATTTATATGCGATATGAAGTTTTTATCTCTATACCGGATTTCCCCATTATATATTTCATAGGTACAATAATTTAAAAATTCTTCATACGTTAACGGTACATACTCTTTCTTCTCTTCATCAATTGGTGAATACTCTCTTGTTCCTTCTAATTTATAAAACAGTTCAGCGTAATTATCACAACACTTACTATCCAATACAGAGATCAATTTGTTAGTGATTGAAGATTTCCATTCAAATCTCCCATTACAATAAAATACAAATCTTTTTCCAACAATTGCAGGAACTTTATTGTATTTGAATGGATAATAACGTGAGAGCGCACCATTATTGTCTTTCTTTACATCATGGTCATAACACCATTCTTCAAGTTTTTTATACTTTAAAAACACCTTATTGCAGTCTTCTCTTGTATAACAATATTCACTCCACTCATCATATTTCCCCATGTAAATCCATTGTTTATTGTCTTTTGTTAAATATGTTGCACCAATAACCAGGTCCTTTGCTTTAATCATCAGATTATTATTGATAGTATTACTATATTCATTCACTTTTTTATAATCTGGAGATTCTACTGGCATTAAAAACAAATCTTTTCCATCCCAAGCATAAACAAATTCTCCTTCAAGTCCTTTCCCTTTGATTGAAGAACAATTTTCCAAGATATATAAAAGGTTTTCAATCGTAATTTCAAATTCAAAACCTCTTGGATCATAAACACGACAATATGATTTTCGCGCATTCCATCCCCATGAGTTTTCTACACCACCTGCATGTTTATTAAGTACGAATCCTTCCGTTGGAACATTTTCAAATTCATTATTAGGAATCTTTTCATCTCTCCATGAATTCCATGATGTCTCTTTTCGTAACTTTCCTTTTTCATCATAATAAATCACATATGCAAGCTTTCCAGTATACGTATCATAACGATTCTGATATCCAACATTTATCTTTTTAGGAACATATATTGTGCTCATTTATTCTCTTTCACCTCCATGAAATAGTTATTTCTTATATCTTGTGGATACACCAATGTATGTAAATTTGTGTAAATATTCTCTTGTCTTTTTATCTAATAGCTGGTATTCGTCTACAAGAATTACAGGAATAGAGCTTCTGTTATTTTCAATCTATTTGGCGCAATTACTTTATATGGATATAATTCTGAATACAATTTCTTAACACTATCTCTTGAAATTAAATTAGGATATAACACTGGCATTTGAAATTCTTTACCTAATCGCAAAAGCGTATATGTCTTTCCAATTCCTCTATATTTAGATTCATCCAATTTCAGAATCTTGCTTTTCTTTCTTTTTATGTAATACTTCAGACGATAATATAATAGTTTTCGCCTAAATTTAATTATTAAATTGTGCATTTATATCTCCAATTCTACGAATTAAAATACTTCACGATTTGCTTTCCAATCCATCTTCCCATTGGTACAGCCACAGCGTTCCCAATCTGTCTATATGCGTCATTGCTTGTTCCACAAAATTGAAACCAGTCTGGAAATCCTTGCAATCTTGCATATTCACGAACCGTATAAGGTCTTATTCTCTTTCCGTCTTTTACCAGTCTTGTGCCTTTATCTTTTGCATAATGTGCCACACAGGTTGGAGATAAATCATCCAAATCAGGATCAGAAATAATTGGTTTATCCCGATATTTTCCATTGATTCTGTTATACACATACTGAGGAATATCAATTTCTGCATCTTTTTCAATAATATCTTTTAATCTAAGTGGTTTTTCGTTCGGATATTCAAAATTAGTAAATGGCTTTTTACTACCAATTAGAATTAGCCTCTTTCTTTCCTGCGGCAACCACATATTTGCATTAATCGGACATTCGATTCTGACATAATAATCTGGTAACTGTGTTAATGCCTCCATTACGACTTTAAACTTCAGCATACCAGGAACATTTTCTACCACATACATTTCTGGCTGTGCTAAAGCAATGTGTCTGAAGAAATGTAAGAACAGATCATCACCAGTTCGTGTACCATTAATATCTGCTGCTGTTGAATATTTTGTACACGGGAAGGTACCAACATACACATCAGCATCTTGCTGGTCTAATACTGTAATTTTTGTAATATCAGCTTCATTTACTTTATGTTTGAAATTCTTTCTCAAAGTGTCACAGCACTTCTTATCAATTTCAAATGATTCCAAAATATCAATACCAGCTTCCTGAATACCCAAATCCATTCCACCTGCACCACTAAAATAGCTTTTAGCTGTAATCTTCATTTTTTCATTTACTCCATTCGCAATTTCTTATCATTTTTTGAACAACTTAATAAATAACGCTATAAATATAATTAAAAATGTCACAATTACAGCCATTAATAATAATGCAAACGCATCTATAATATATCCACTCATATTTAGTTTTCACCTCCATGAAATGTTTTTTCATAAAACAATCACTTCTTTATATCTTCTTAGAAGCTCGTCTTTATTATCCAACACCCATTTTTGAGCATACTTTCTTTTGTTATGATGTACATTGCCTTTCATAAATCTTCCATCGACAAGACTCATAACTGCTTCTTTGTTCTCGTATTTTATATGTACATGAGGTTCTTTATGTCCTTTTTCTTTCATATGCATAATAATTTTTATTCCAAATTTTGAATGTACTAAGTCATAAAGTATTCCTTCCTCATCAAATATATAAATTGAATACTTAAGTGCATAATTGTTCATTTATAAACAGCTCCTTTCACTTAATATATTCTCCATTTCATAAAACTAAAGATATGTGCGATTACTGGCACTGTCCAACCATCACCAAGAACGTCCGCTGCATCTTTTAGGACATATTTTTACTATTTTTTATTCTTCAATCCACTTAATATCCACTCTACTGTTGGCTCATTCCAACCATTACCCATCATTGAATACCGCTTTGTATCACTCATTTTCCTTCCATTCACTGATATATCGGTAAATCTATCTGGTAAACCTTGCAACCGTTCATATTCTGTTGGAGTTAATTTTCTTGGTCTGCCATGGTCCATTACTTTCTTTTCATGGTATCCACCATTCACGCAAGTTAGTGTTGGACTTTTAAAATCTGGATTATATATTCTCCTATTCATTTCCATTGTATTAACCTTTAACTCTGCACAAACACGTTTGTTCATATCAATAATTTCAAAATCTTTTTTATAGAAATATTTCTCATTTACATTATTCTCCATCACATCTTTTAAAACTAACGGAGATTCTTGTGGCAATTCGCCCAATGGAATGTTTGTCCAATAATATCGTTCTCTCGACTGCGCGCTAAAAATTGCAGAGTCAACAAGCAAAGGTTCTACTCCAATGCACTTAGTCATTGTATTTAGATCATCTTCTCTACTCGGTATTACATTTTCAAACATGAAATATTTAGGCTGAATTGCCTTAAGACATTCGATGGCTTTGAAGAAAATTCCTGATTTGCCATCTAACCCATTGTTGACTTTTTTATCTTCTATTCTGATTTTGCTCAAACTCTGACAACAAGTTCCTGCTAACAACAAATCGAATCCTTTGAATTGTTCAAAATCCGCTTCATATAAATCTCCATGATGCACCACAAACGGAAAATGGTACTGAGAAACTGCTATCGCTTCAGGCAGAATCTCATATGTATGATACTCTTTCACCGGAATACCCAATTGTTGTAATGCGTATAATCCAGTTTCTACACCACCACATAGACTTAACACTCTAATTCCATCGGTGGAAGTTTTTCTTTCATTCAGCAGTCATGAATGCTGCGTGGAAGAAGCAAATAATTAACTACATATGAAAGGAAATAAGAGTAATTCTAGATAATATGCTTGTGCAAGCCTTGAAAATAAGGCAATTTGAGTAATACAAATAAAAGAAAAATTTCAAATTATAAGTTGTCAACAAATTTCATCAGTTCTTCTACTTTACTATGCGGAACAGACACAGTTACCTCTTCATACAAATCAAGATTGCTTAAATATTCATTAATTTCTTTCTGTTCTCCCACCCAATCAAGCCCATTTGATTCATATAAATCACGTAATGACCATTCAAGATAATCTCCATCGTGTGCAATATCTGCATTCTTTGCATAATATTCGTCTGTATAGGAGTAATCTTGCACATCAACTTCTCCCATTACTTCGCTGTATTTTCCATCTAATTCACCACATGATATTTCTTCTGGAAATACACCCATTAATTTTTCATATGAAGATTTTTTAATCCAAATGTTGTCTTCATATGTTCTTCCTGAATAATATGCTTCAGCAAATAAATTTATATTAACTAATTCCATAATTATTTCCTCCTAAAATCTATATATATAATTCTTCATGTCTCGGATCGACAAACAACTCTTCTTTAGGTCTTGGATCTTTAAGATTACCATTATCAATCCCAAACTCACCACCATAATAGCCACTCCAAGAACCGCATCCATATAATCTTAATTGTCCTTTGTAAGTAATAGAAACAATTCTATAAGCTGGTTTATCACAGCATTGCCAGTAACTAACAACAAAACAATTATCCTTTGTTACATTTTTCAGATATTTAGGTACTTCAGACCATAAATAACATTCGTTATTGATTTCTTCAAGTGTCTTACCTGCATCGAGCATCTGATTGGCTTTTTCTGATTTTCTGTGAGAATCTTCGTGTTCTAAACACCACTCTTCTGAGCTAAACAATTCACCACAGTAATCACATATATATCTAATTACTTTCTCCATAGCTACTCCTAAATGTTATCTAAATACACAACATGCCCATACTGCATTGTATCATGATGATACCAAGCATAAGGACTAATTCTTTCATTCATAATTTTTACTAACTTAATAATTCTATAAATAAATTACATAATGTTACTACAACTGGTGCAACAATAACAATAAGACTATTTACGTCGCCTGTTTTATTAATTGCAAACATTGCGACAATTGCAGTTACAACCCACATAACTATATCTCTAATATATTCATCCATATTTAATTTTCTCCACTTTGAAATTTTGAGCGACTTGCTCACGAATTTAAGATTTCTTCATCCACTTTGATTTCTGGAATATCAACAAATTCTGCCAATAATCTGTTTTGATAAAACATTCTATCACTTTTCTTGATATCTTCTTTCAAAAATATCTTAGCACAAAAGATAGCATATAATTATCAAGGCATTTGTCATTTTTGTTCTCCTACTTGTCATCCAAATAAATAATATGTTCTGCTCTCGCACGAACGCCATTTATGTAACCATCGAACATTCCTGTATAATACCAAGCATATGGACTAATTCCCTCGTTTATTTCTTCTGCAAGTTTGTCAGCTTCTTCCTGCTGCTTGTGTGCTTCATTTATAAAAGATTCTTTTTCTGAATCAAAGTGTACCGACAATGCACAATCCATATATCGTCTATATCCTTGAGATTTATCTATATATTCTTTTATTACATTTAACATTTTAGGAATATTTTCTTTTAAAATAGGATTATCTTTTAATTCGTTTGGAAACATAATAATCAAATTTCTATTCATACAATCCCCATAAAATAGCTCTTCCCAGTATATATATTCTGGAATTTTTACCCACGAAAGGTTTCTTTCATTGCCCATTATTTTCACCATCTTTCCATGCAGAACTTGCATATAATAATGTATCACATGGTACAATATACTTCTCAGGTATATTCGCAAATGCTTCTACAACTTTATCGAACTCTTCCTTATTAATTATAAAATCATCGTAAAGTTTCAGATCTGTTCTAAGCCCTCTCGAATTTTTCTTAATATTATTCGTATTCATCTCTGTAAAACTCCAATGCCTTAATTGTTATTTTCATTAATTCCTGCTGATTTTCTGCTTTCTTTTGATGTGCTTCTGTACTACCGGAGTTTACTTTTAATCGATATATCCGGCATTTAGCAGACTCAATCGCACGTTCTACTAAATCATATTCTTTATTATAATTACGACAATCTTTACAAAAATCTGGATGACCGTCAGAGTTACACCTATTTGGTGGTATCAAATCTTCTTTGACTTCATATCCCATATTACATCTGTACATAATACCTATTCTCTATCTTCTAAAATATCAATATCAATACATAACATATCATGCAAATTCTTAATCTGTTCTTCGGTCGGTTTCTTCCATGGCATCATATCTGTAACATTAAAAACCATCGCTCCACACAATTTAATTCTAGCAATTGTTTTTGGTGGGCAATATTCTACAACTTCAGGCATCGGAATATCACAACTTGTTTTTGGTAATTGTGATTTCTGTGAATGCTCAAATGCTCTCAATTCATCTTTTCCAAGCCAACATTGCCATGCACCACAATCATCACAATATAACCCTGTATTGTTACCTTTTACTTCTGTATGTAATGATGTACTTCTACATTTTCTACAATAATATTTATACATAATTTCACATCCCATCAAATCAATTTATTCTCTATCAATTCGCCAAGGTAATAGTATTTGTCAATTGATTCTTTATCTCCAAGAATCCATTTGTCACACTCAATTTCTTCCATCTCATCAATCCATCTATCCCAATTGTCTGCAATGAGCTGACAGAACTTTTTGTCACTTCCACGCAAGAAACATCTGCCAACCCACTCCGCTTTCATGTTTCTATCTGGATAAACTAATGTAAAATAGATTCCATTTCCAATTAAAGCATCTCTTACTTCTTTGTGGCTGCTTACGAAAATATAATCAGCTTTTCCAATATTCTCTTTAATGTGCTTAATATAATTTTTGGAAATTCAGGATTACGATACTTTTCAATTTTATCTGAATTGGTTGGATCATACTCATAACACCAACTGAACTGACTGCTATCGCTATCGAGAATCTTATAACCTTTTTCATTTAATTTTTTAAATGCATATGTTTTTCCACAAGCAGGGAACGCACTAATAATTTTTGTTTTCTTCATAATATTCTCCTTCCTAAGAAATCATTTCAGAATAGAAATCATATAAATAATCTCCAAAGTCTCCGCCAGCATCAGAACCAATTATCTTTTGCCAATGTTTTATCCATTCCTTACCTTCTTTTGTTTGTATGAATTTTTCGTATTTTTCTTTAAGTTCTTTTTCTTCTGTAGTCATTATTTGTTTAAAACTTTCATTCACTTTTTTGATTTCTAAAACCCTTATTTTCTAATGGCTTTAGAAGATACCATTTTTATAAATTCCTCTGTATGACAAGTGTTTGTAAACGTACACATCTTCATACAGTTCCTGTTTATCCCCATTGTATGTGTACTCTGTATAGATGCCATCACCGCTAATGTCAGTTGAAGCAAGGCACTTATAATTCTGCAATGTCTTACATGACCAAACGATAAATACATTGCTTAAATCAATCGGTGTTCTCAGTGAATACACCATTTCTCCATTATTGTTGTACCATTCAACAAGTTTCTTTTTACATACACTCTGAAAGTGATCCATTCCTGTGATAATCATGATTAATCTTCCTACTCTGCAAATTTCCAATCCTCTGACAGCATATCAGCCTGAGACGCTAACCATCCCATCTGAACACCAGATGTTCCGCAGAATGCAATAGCCATGTTTCCGATGGCATCATGCTCACAATTTACAATATCCCCATCTTCTGTTTTATATGAAATTCCGGTTGCAAGCTGGATGTACTGTCCCTTTCCATTCCAGCCTTTACGTGCCACTTTCATTCCACGTTTCAGATATTTAATTGCTTCTCCAAATGAAAACAGAGTTTCTCCGCCCAGTTCCGGACAATTTTCTCCGTCTGCCAGTACCCATTCATCAGAACAGATATTTCCAAATGTATAATCTGGAATCTTTGTCTCTCTGATATCCAACTCTTCGCCATCTTTTGTGTGCATGATAATAGTCTGTTTCTCTTTTGACCAAAACCAATAACCAGTCCAAGACGGCAGTTTTACCTTTGCTCCATGTTTCATTGCTTCAAATGCTTCTTTAAATGTCATCGTTCATTTCTCCTTTTCATTTATTTTATCATCATCCATCTTGTTAATTACTTCTTGCAAAGCATCACAATATTTCTGAGCTGCTTCTTTGCCTAAAACTTTTACATTGCATGGAACAATAGCAGCTCCACAGTTATCAAAAATCCCAGCACCCTCCCATGCCTTATAGAATTCAAGTACAGTATCAATATTTATATATTCATTTTCTGGATCAAACTGAAGAACAACTATATCGCCTATGCCCGGATGAATCTTTCTCAACTTGATCATGTTCTTCTTGATAAACTTCTTTTTCTGTCGATTGTTCATTACATTTATTCTCCCACGAAAACAAGATCGTCAATATATTTTCTACCTTCACCTTTGAAGATTGGAATATTTTTATCAATAACCCATTCATTTTCACCTGCATTTCTATCTAACATACGATTACCGTATGGCTCTGAAATCATATGATTTCTAACGCAGCAAGATCCACGTTTTTGATATGTAGGTAAATCATTCCAATTAATATTTTTCTGAGTCATAAGCATATCCTGAATATCGTTGCAAGACTTGTTCTGTAATTCTTTGTGTGAAAAATTAGCTTGACCTACCATCTGAATAGAATTGCGCGTAGCATCTAATTGCCTCCAATAAATACAATTCGTCACTTCTTTCTTTGGAATATTGAAACATCTGCAATCGAACATTGCTCTACCAGCTTTAAAAGCATATGTTTTTACTAATTCATCAATATTTTCTCCATATTCCATTTTTCTCCTATAAAGTTTGCTATAATTTTTAGAAAATGACTCATTAAAAGCCATCGTAGCCATACTCGCTGCTATGCTACATATTTTTTGCACTTCATAATCAAACCATGCTTGAGATGTAAGTTTCTTATAATCAATTAATACTAATGTTATTTCATCCGATTGCGTATAGCCTAATACACAGCCTTGAATATTTTCACATAGGTATTTCATTGTTTCTTGCATTGATATAATTAAAATTTCATCAAATGGTTTCTGGAAATTTCTTGCAAAAGTATGAAATGATTTGCCGTCGATTCTCAATATAATCGGACATCTTCTCATTAACTTTGTTTTTGGAATATTTTCATAATATTCTTTCATGCGATTGCCTAATTCATCACGTACTGCCATAAAATTTCTCCTTTGGTATACTACATATTATTTATTCTCCACTTGAAATATTGTTTTCATTATATAATCCCAAGTGTTTCATCTTCATAATTACACTCTTTTGCTGCGTCAAACATTTCTTCATATTCTGACAGATTGAATGTTCCAATGGTACATTGAATAATCATATGTATAATTCGTCTATACATGACATTAACAAATAATTGATTATTTTCTCCGAATGGCACGTCCATAAAAAGAAATTTTGCTTTATCAGGATCTCTTTTTATAATTTCTAATGCTAAAGGCTTAAGAAACAAATAAAATGCAAACGGTACGTCAACTGTAATATCATCGCATCCATAGTGTTTGTGATAATATGAATTCATTGCTTCTAGTTCGTTTTTATATAGACTCTTGTTATACCAACCCTTACAAATCAGATAGATATCCGTCAATGTCTTATTCTCCATCGTTATTCCTCCTACTCGTAGTCAATATACTTTCACTTAACTACATTCCCATATTCTTCGTAAAAGCATTCGTCTTCATTCAACGGATTAAACCATTCTCCTGCGCTTATATTCATATAAGCGACCATTAACGTGTCATATTTATCTGTTTTTACCAAAATTTTATCTGAGAACTTACCATCCTCAATTTCAAAGTCTACAAATACTTCCGGTAAATCGTTTGGATTGTTTTTTAAATCATGCCATTTATATCGTTCTTCTTTTTCTAACGCAGAAATTGCTTGCTCAATTGCATAATCTTCCGGATCTTGATACACGTATTTAATTCCATACGTTCCAGATGGTCCACCTACCATTTCTGCATAATCTACCAATGGACCAAGCATGTTTTTAAGCAATTCAATAGCTGTTCCCTTATCCATATTTACCACCTTTCTCGTTTACATCCGCAGTCAGGTGAAAATCCTTCTATATCATCTATGAAGTCATCCCAGATGCATACTCCATGCTCCAAATCATTCATCCAGTTAATTAATTCATGAAGTACTTCATAGAATTGCTTCTCATTCCCTGCGCTGTAAACATATCCAATATCAAAATCATCCTGGTCATGAATCGCAACTCCGATCTGATAATCTTTCCACATAGTGTTATAAGCATTTTTATACGCACACAAATGAATCCAAGGTTGTCCACAAAATGCATATTTATTATCAAAATGAAGAACTCCTGTCACGTTCAAATGTTCATTTCTATATTTTTTACTATGATAACAATATCTTTTAATCTCCATTTATTTGTCCTTTAATTTATCTGTTATTTCTTTTACGTCCCTTACAATCTGATATGGTTCGTATGTATAGTATAATTCATCCGGTGCAATACTCATGAACTTGTCTTCTATTGCCTCGGATATTTCATCGATGATCTCATTACGATCCTGCACATTTTTATCTTTTTTCTTCCAAAAGCTATCATGATGTTCTAAGCAGCTGTGACAAATCCATGGATCATAAATCTTTTTATCTTTTAATCTTATCCAACCGCATTCCTCCGGACACCATTTGTCTTTTTTAGAATCTAAGACTTCACCACATATATGGCATCTACATTTATGCCTTCCACTATTCCAGCGTTTATTCTTAACTTCTAAAGCATAATTATCTATACTACATAAAAGACAATTGAATGGATTTTTACTCATTGTAATCTTCATTTGAATTTTCCCCTTTAAACTGTAACAATTGTTGTTCCATCTCCAAACAATGTTCCAATTTGCAATAGTCCAAATACTTTATGTATCTCACCGTCCAATATAAATTTCATATTTTCTGTCGAGTGATTTTCAATACATTGATTTACTTTCGCAATTGCAACTTCTATAGAATCTGCGACAACGAATAAAGAATATTTTTCCAATGACATTTCCCATTCGCTATTCATTAAATATTTTCTCCGTAAATTTACCGTGTAAAAATCCATTATACCCAGCTCCCTTCCACAACAACTGTAAATCTATTTAAAACACCTTCTTCTGGATTGTTCCATTCTTCAGATCTGATAACTTCTTCATTTAAGCTATAAGTATCTCCATCTAAAGGAATAATTTTACCATTTTCTGTTTTGAAACAACCTGCGAGAATATCTTGATCTTTCCACGAAATTCTGTATGTTACATAATCATAGTTTTTATTCTTAATTAAGTCTCCAATTACCGGATATGGTTTTTATATTCTGTATAATTAGTCATAATATTTCACAACTCCTTCCGTAATTTCTTTGAAAGTTTTTGGTATATAATTAATCCAAGGCATCATTGCTCCTACGTTATAAGCGTATGGCTCTTTTTTAAACTTTTTTATGTCTTGGTTATCTTTATTTAATTTTCTAACTTTTTCACGAAGTTCTTCCAGAGAATTCTGGTAGATTTGGTCGTCGAAATTGCCATGTGTATGACCGTAGAGAAGAATTGTATCTTTATAACAACCATTCCAAGAAAAGATTGGATAATGAGAAAGGACAAGCTTCTGATTGATTCCGTTGAAGTTGTCTGTAATTTCAAAGCAATCATAGATACATGTAAAAAGTTGTTTAATCCGATTATCTTTTAAATTATCATGATTCCCACGAATTAAAATTCGCTTTCCTTTCAGACGAGAAATAATCGAACATAAATATTCATTATCCTTATTATTTCCGCATCTTCCAATGTCTCCAAGAATATATACAGTATCATTATTATTTACAACTGAATTCCAATTTTTCAACAAAATTTCATCATGGTCCAATGTTCTTCCATCAAATGAATTTTTGCATCCAATGTGTAAATCTGATATATAATAGTTCATTTTATTATTCTCCCATTATTTCTACACGTGAAAGGTTATATCTTGCACATAATCTACCAAGACACTCTTCACAAATAGGTCTTTTATTTATTGTATAATATTTTCTGTTTCTGTAATGAAACATACTTCGATGACAATATACACAATACCGCGGATCATATGTGTGACTTATTTTTACAAATAGAGGTGTAAATCCTTCTATGCTTTTATACTCCATATTCTTCACCTCTAATTTCTTCTTCAATCATTTTCTTAGTTTCATTTCGGAATTTCTTCTTAAATCTTTTGCGGTTTTTCTTTTTCATTTTTCTCCAACCGTTATGATTATTCGCCCAGGTAGCCCATCTTTTACTGAAATAAGATTGATAATTATCCGAAAATTGTCGCCGTTTAATTTCTGATCTTTTACTCATTCTCGCCAATAATAACTTCTTCTCCGATATATTTTTTCAGTATATTATTTATATTACTTGGATAATTCTTTCCAATATAATAACTTGTGTCAACCTCAATTTTTTTTATTACATTATTATCATCAATCCAAATACCACCGATTGTTCCTCCAGGGAATCGTATTGGTAAACATTTATTTTTTAAAGACCAATCATCTACCAAAATATAATGTTTTAACTTTGTCTTTTGTTCTGGAATAAATGAGTCTAATTCCATAGTAAGATTGCAATAACATTCTCCGAGACTCTGATATTTTACATTTTTATGTTTATTTTCTAATCGCATTTTTTCACCTCACAATTGCTAAATTTCCACAATGAGGGCAATATAGAAGTTTGCCTAAAACGCATGTTCCATCCCAAGAGTAAATTTTATTTTCGATTCTTTCAGTCCCATCTTGTTTTCCAACTTTGTAGCTTGCTGGTTTCATAATATTTCTACATATGGGACATAATCTTGTTGCTTCTGCCATAAGTTATTCTCCATTTGAAACTAACATTTCTTGTTAATGTAATCGATAATTTCATTTACTTTCAACTCAGTCATCTTGATATAATACCATGCATCATGGAATTTTCCATCATCTTTTAATTTTTCAATTTTCTCAGGCTCTCTAGCGAATACTTCTTTATAGTATTCAATATCTTCATCGGATGCATTTTTAACTTTCTCAATACAACTTTGTAGAAATTCTAATCTATTATCACTACTCATATTATTCTCCAATTATTTCATTTTCTTATAATCCTGAACTAAGTTTCCACAACATAAAGGTAACTCTGCTTTCGCAGCCACATCCACAATGACTTTTAAACCACAACTTTCTACTTTTTCTTTAATCTTATTCATGTTTTCCCAGTTCCACTGGATTGCATCTTCGAGTCCATGTTCTTTAGTTACTGTCGTAGTATTAAGTGGTGTAATTTTTACACAGAAGACATTAGGATCAAGACCATATAGCTTATTCGGATCAAATTCCCATCCTGCCCCACAAATAAAATTAAGAGTAATAAGCCTATTATTATTTGGCATATTATTGAACTCTTTCTTCATTTCCTCAATAGTTACAACATTAGCTCCTCCGAATAAATATTTTCTTTCCTCTTCATTTGTACTGTTCGTGGAAATCTGAACGTGCATAAATCCATCAAGATATTCTTTTACAGACATAACCTCATCTTTTAGAACATCAACTGGACTTTTACCGAACACTTTTACTTTTGGCAGAATTGTGTTATAGCAAGGTAAAAATGTGAATCCTTCTCTATAAGTTTTCATATCTCTCATTACCTGTAAAATATTCTTCCAGTTATATTGTGGTTCTCCCATACGTGCAAAACCTACTTTAATCTTGTCACTCTTTGTAACTTGCGGATGTTGATCAAATACAAATTCTAACTGTTCCCACATCTCTTCTGTAGAAAGATTACCATGGAACCCTAATTCTGGAACTAAACAAAATTGACAATGCTGTGGACATCCATACTGTGTACTAATTGCAGTCAGCCACTTTTCCTCAAAAGGCACCAGATTCTTCTTAATCAGATCTACATCATCCGTCATAATGATTTCCTGAGATTTCCCCCTTGTGTTTACATCCTGCATGGAAGTCGTTTCGATATAAAAATTCTTTTCCTTATTATAAAGAACATAAACGCTACCACTTGGATATGTATACTCTTTTACCAATTCAAAATGTTTCATTTTTAATTCTCTCCTTTGTCTCATACAAAATTTTATAAGCCGCACTTAATCCAGCTCTATCATCCAACAAAATATTGTAATAGATTTTATTACCGGTAAAAGGAATATAAGGAGGGGATTCATTTATGTAATCGACATGAATGCCAACCTCTATGCATTTATTTTCAATAAATTTGAATTTTGATTTATCACAACATGTACTAAGAATTAATGTACATCCCATATCTTTACATTCTTTCAATAAAGCAATTACTTTGCCGTATCTATAACCCTTGTCATAATAATCAAAGATTGTATTATCAAAATCAAAAGCAATAATTATTCCTTTATGAATTTTCCAATTTTCAACCAATCGGTCTATACACATATCATCATTAAGATATGGATCAACCGCAATATTGTTCAATTTCTTCATACTTCTTCATCCATGTTTTTCTATCCTCTTCCGTATAACCAAAGAAATATGGATAAAGCTTGTTATTTGTTGTGAAATAGTAATGATGATATTCTCCATCTGGCAAAAACATAACACCTGGAATATCAATAGTTTCTTTGATTTTTAAGAAATTCTGATATGCTTTTTTATTACCAAACATCTGGCGGAAGGTCACTTGCTTTACGCCGATTTCATGCATCTTATTTATATACACAAGACAGTCCTCTGTGGTCATCCTTTCATTTAGAACATTGATAACTCTCAGTTTCGTAGTCTTTTCAATTTCAGGAAGCATAATCTGCAATTGTTCTATTGCTTTTATGTCATAGGATTCTATACTTAAAGCAATTTTCCGGAATTTTCGAATCAAATCCATATCGGTCGGTATGATTCGAGTATGGATATCCAATTGCTTTCCATATTTTGTAGCCAGCTCATACATCCGGTTATAAAAGTCGATATTTTCCTGCCAATGATAAAAAGGATCTCCACCACCAGATAAATTCACAGTTGGTGCATCCGTTGCAGCAATACACTTTTCCAGATAGTCCCAGTCTATTTTATTTTTATCGGTTACTGCATTTTGCAGTATTGGATGATGTTTCGTAATACAATATTTACAATGACAATCACATCCAAAATTTGTTATCACGGTAAATCCTCTATTTTGTTCTGTATACATTTTTCACCTCTAATGAAAGCAACGTTTCATTGCTCGCAATTTATCTACATTGTTTCTATATAGTTCTTCTCTTATGTCATATATAATTGCTTTATATGCTTTTGATCGTGATGAATGCCCGCATGATACATAGATATTTAAGGATTCCGAATAAAAAAATACATAATAGCTTTCTTTCCCAAAATAAATAGAACCTTCATCCATATCTTTAGGTCTTTTATATTCTGACCTAATTATTCCATATTTTTTAATATACTTTTTCATTTTCCTTATATTCATATGCTCTCCTTATAGAATCCAGTTGTTGAATTAACATTTTTATTATTATAGCCCATGCACATATCTACAATTTTCAACGTCATAAACATCCGCAAAAAATCTATACGCGTCATCAATACATTTTCCTTCATATAATTCATCTGTGGCTTTGTTCCATTCTTCTGCAAATTTTTCACATTCTTTTAAAGAATCTGACTTGTAAATAGTGGCTACATTTAAGCCGCTATTCCATTCTCTTAAATATACTTCGTACATTTCTACCACCTCATACATATCCGACTCATCATCACAAATCATGCATGGATTTTCCGCTTGTCTACTCCAAATACATTTTCCGCATCTTCCATCTATCATTTATTTTCTTCTCTTTAATAATTTAGTTTTATTGTTTCCGGTTTAGGCTTATTATTTTCACAAAAGTGTTTTGCTTTTTCTTCAGTTACGAACCACAACTTATTTAAAGAATCCATTCTTCTTCCAAGTGAAAAATTTTCGAAAGTAAGCATAATACCTTCTTTATAGATATGTACAGCTCTAACAACCAATGGAATATATTCATATCTATCTTTTCGTTGTCTGATATTGTAAATTGTATCTCCAATATCAGGAGTCCACATTTCTTCGTTGTTTGTAATAATATCCATTCGTTACCACCGTTTCTTTTTGTCATATAACTTATTTTCTATTGAATCTTTTAAGCTACTCATTACCCAAAGAATGTTATTATCATCGTCAAACCACTCTTCTACAATTTCAGACAATGGGATTTCAATCTCACTTAATTGCTCTTCTACTTTTTCTTCAATTTTAGATTTAATGATTTCTCTAATTTCATCATCTGTGATTGTATCCGCAGCTCCTCTGAATCTGTCTGCCAATGGTTTCAATGAAATATAATCAGCTGTTTGATTATTCATTTTTATCACCTCCGTTTTGACGCTCTGATATAGCAACATATTTTTGTGATAAATCACCTATCTCAAACACTTCCAAATCATTGTTCATCTCTAATATTTCTTCCGTGTTGTACATTCTAATCAAACCATTTTTCAGTCTTTCTGTAACAGGTCGGTGTAATATATTTTCACCAATCTTACCACAAATTGTACAATATGATGCAATTGTCACTGAGTTGCAAATTTCATTCCAATATTTAAAAGGATATTTTATTAAACATCCTTTGTATTGATGCTTATGTTTTGTTTTTCTTGAAGATTTAGAAATATTTGAATTAGTTTTCTTTTTATATTTTGATTCTTCATCATAATTTTCAAATGACTGATTCATAATTTATCCTACTCATTTCTTTTTAAGTACTTTTTCAAATTATTAAGTAATTGCTGTCCGTTAAGTGTATATGTATTTGGTATTCCATCATAAAAAGAGATAAAGTTTTCAACTTCATTTTTTATCTTTTTAAATCTCAAATAATCTTCAACCTTAATGTCACTTCCGACTTCACATCCATATTTGTATCCTGCATTAAATCCATCCCTATATCCTACTTGATAGAATTTTCTTCGGCTACAATTGGCACATTTTTTCTCGTTTGTTTTATTCATAATAACTATGTTATCTTTTTGTGCTTCTAAAATTTCTTTCCAATTCGGTTCTACCGTTTCGGATTTATATCCCGTTATTAAAGATTCATTCATCTACATTATCACCATCCCTAGAAAGATATTCAATTCGATCACATGCATCATAATCACATTCGACTTCATGTCCTGTTTCTCTGCAAAACCATTTTTCTGTTTTTTCATTCAATCTCATTTGATTGCAATCAACACATTCAAATCGCATAACACCATTATTATTTATATACATTTACGAATTCTCCTTCGTGAAAACAAACTTCACTTTACATCTCGGACAATAATCATATTCTCCACGAATCTTTTTATTACTTAACAAATCTACTCTCATAAAACAACATCCGCAATTGCACTGATATACAGGTGTTCCATCATGATGTCTATATTTTATTTTCGGTTTTATTCTCATCTATTTACGCCTATTTTCGATCCTCTAATGGAACGATCATATCTATATTTGTAAGAATCTGTCTAATGTTCCATGGCTTGTTACCAAATTCTTTATCAACGCTAACGACTCGCTCTACCAAATTTTTAATTGGAATCGTTTTATCAGTATCCATCATTCTGTCTTCGTAAAACATATCCGTATCAGTGTTTTCATAAAGTCCCGTAGACATTAAATAAGTTTTCATTTCCTCTTTTGTCATTTCTGGTTCTTTATCTGGAATTTCCATTCCTTTATTTGCTTCTCTTTCGTATTCGTCAAATTCGTTTCGGATTTTATCGCAGAACCATTTTCCATTTTCCTCACCTTTATTCATATACGAAAAATCAATTCCGTTGACATAACAATATCCGATAAATTCATCGATATCATCAAGCCTCTTAAATTCTTTTTCTAATCTTTTTTTCTGTTTATTAACCCACTCTTTTAATTCACCAAGCAATTCATCTGAAATTCCTGCCGGGAAAATGATTTTATCAAGAGTTGCTATATCTGATTTAATTTTGCTTGCCTTTTCTAAGATTTCATCCGTCATTCTTATTCATTCTCCTATGAAATAGTTCTGTTATTATTCTTTATATCTTTTGTCCTTCTTCTCTCTGCTTCTCAAAATAAATTTTTTATAATCCTCATAACAATTAAATCGAATATATTTGCCCTCCATTACATCAAAACAATCTGAATTGTGAACAAGCTCATATTCATTAGAAGAAACGACAATATATAATTCGATTCCCATCTTCTTCGCGTCATCTATAACCATCTGGAAAAATTCTTTCATATCTACAACATTGTCAATTGAATATCCAGAGTCCATTGCGTCCAATAAAATCCATCTTTCATTTGAAATAATCTTCTCGTCTTTTTTATCAGAAAATATTTTTGCAAACACAGAAGTCAAGTCACCTTTTATTTCTCCAGTCTGTAGAAAGTCTCTTAATTTTGATGCTATCTTTCCAAGATTCAATGAAATATTTTCTCCCTCAGAAGAATATGCAGCGGTTGCTACAAACCTAAAGTCATTATAAAAAACACTTTCTGAAATTGAATTAGATCCGCCTTCCTTTTCATTGTCATAAACAAATACAGGAATATTTTCTTTTTTAATTTCATCACGAATATTATGAAGTAATGTACTTTTGCCTGCGCCGTTACAACCAACCAAAACAGTTACACCTGGATTGATTTCAATTTCTTTTCTTCGACACGTTGAAAATCCTTCATCATACGGATCTCTCCATGTTTTAATTTTTCTGCTCATAATATTCTCCTTAAAATTTCTATTTTATTAATTTGATTTATATCTCTGTTGTATTCCACATTTTTTACATCTATACATCTTTTCGGTCCATGTACTCCCGAATTCATCTTGTACATTTGTATTGAATATTAACTCCCAGTCATGTTTACAAAAACACGACCGAAAATAATTAATCAACCATCTCATTTATTTCTTCCTTCCCATCTGAAAAATCTTATGTCCAAATATTTTATAATATGGTGGTGTTTCTGGTTTGTATTTAAATATTTTCCATTCAATCCAGTCAAGAATAGGAATTGATATCGCAGATAATCCAGCCCATACAAGAGAAAATGTAGGACAAATTTGACCGTTTAGATTCCATGGCATATTCCGGTAATCCCAGATAATAAAATCCTTATTTAATGTGATTCCAATATAATATTCACATGCTGTAATACAAACAGTACATAATAAAATCTGTAATAAATAATCCATATCATAAGAAAAGAAATTATTAAAACCGTCAATGAAAAGTACACCTGCAATACCTGCAAGACAAAACATACTCCAATGGCTGCCGCGTTCGGTCCCTTTAAAAACAATTTCCATTATGTAATAAATACTTCCGCAAAAGAGAAAAATAAAAACCTCTTTTAGTAAAATATAAAATGCTTTTTTAAATCTATTCTCCATGTTACACTCCTTATTCCGCATCCCATTCCGGAATAAACATGTAATAGAAATAGAAGTTGTCTACTCCACAACATGTTTATTCTCTGCTATTTTATTTGTAAATAAGTTTATGGATATAAGCGTCTGATCAGACTAATTTTTGAATATTATTTCTCATCTTGTAAATTTATCTCTATGTAATTTTCTTCGAAATTTTTCTCCGAATACAGTCCAAAAATGCCTTTATCATTTACAGTTATGTAACATCCAATTTCTCCAAGAACACCATCTACTCTAACATAGCTTCCGTCAAAACATGCTGTTACATTCTTTTTAAGGAACCGAGAAACCTCATAGATGTTTGACCCATTCCACTGAATCGCTTCGACACATTTATCTTTTTTACAATATGACTTAATCATTTTTCTTACTCTTTTCTTTTGACTGTTTTCTATTACCGGCTTTTCGTTCCATTTCCTGCTCGTTTTTAATCTTTCTAAGCATTCCACCAAATTTTCCAATTTCTTTACATGTGATTCCCATAATTATAATCTCCATTTCTTTAAATATTTATTTTAAAGTTGTTTTACAATCTAATATCCTGATCGTTTGTAAACTGAACTTTATTTTTATTGGATTTCTTTAATTCTTTAATTTCCTTCCACGCCTGAACATAAGCTTCTTTCTGCATTGCGATCTGCTCATTACGCTTTCTTTCAGCTCTACGTTCTTTCTGCTTCCAACGTTTTTCTCTCTTTCTCTGAATCATAGCAGCTTCTTCTTCATCAAGCTTCTTCAGTTCTTCCTGGTTCTCATATAAATTCATTGCCGCTTTTACTTTGGCAACAAATTTCTTTTCCATTGAAATCTGATCCGCATATGCCTCAATACCTTCTGATGTATATTTCCCACGACATTCATCTTTTGCGTAGGCAAGATAAATTGCACGTTCTAACGAAAAAGTGTCCTGATCATCGCATACCATTTTGTACTCATTATTCCAGTGAACGAACATTGCGTCCATTTTAATCTTTACTACCTTATTTGGAACAATAATCTCAATTGAATTGATTCCTGAATCTTCCTGATATTTAGCAATTTTTTCCTCAAGTCGTTCTCTTTTTGTTTTCTGTTTTTGCTTTTTTGGTTTTATTTCTTTTTTCATTTCGCTAATCTCCTTATTATATTGGTTTATTTTTTTCATCATTTCGTCAAGAGCATTACCAAATGGATCAAGTGGCTCAAACATTTCATCACACCAATAAAAAACGTTCTCATCCTCTTTAACTAAATATTTGCCATTAATTGATAGTTCACTAATTGTTACAATGCAATTACAATATTTTTTCATGAGTTCAACAAAATAACATCCTGGAATGGTAATATTTTCTCCGCATATGCCAAACTCCTTTACCATATCATCCCAGTCTCTGACTCGAACTTTGTCTCCAACTTTATATCTCATATGTAATATTCTCCTTATACCAAAGATTTATATTCATTAAGCATTTCTGCTAATTCCGGACTCTCTTCGGCATACATTTCATACTTTTTCGATTCGTCCATAGCTTTAATCATTTTATCCATTTCCTTTTTTAGTTTATCTGCTTTCTTCCGATTTTTAACACGTTCATCATATGCAGTTGTATCGACTTTACAAATCACTTCAGCACAGATGTTGGTTATAACTTCTTCTGGAGCAAGAATATCTGTGATTTCAAGTATATCTCTACATCTACCAGATACAATAACCTTGTCTCCAACTTTGTAAGTATTGCCGTCATCGTAAATTGCATAATAGTAGTGACTACTTCCTTGTTTTGTTTCTGCTACCGCATAGTAGCCTTTTAATGCTGCCATTTGTATTTTTCTCCCTTCTTTATATGCTATATATTGATATAATTTCCACAATTCTGCTACTTTTATAAGAATTGAATCTATTTACATCGCAAGTACTACACATAGCTACCGATCCTTTCCATTTTTATGTAATATTTATAATTATTCTTTTCACAGAACTTTTGAAAATCTGACCAGCTCTGATATATACTTGGACTTGCATTTGCTCTGTAACAACTGTCTTTCTTTTTACAATCCTTGCAACAACACATCGTAATATCTGGCATAATTATCAATCCTCCTTTACAATTTCCCTACTAGCCACCTTATTTACCGGATAGATTACTGGACAATTCTTTGTTGTGACTACTTCCGTTACTACGACAGGTGCAACCCTCTTTTTACTATAACAGAAGATCATATCGTCAACATTTACATTACTTTTGAACTCATCCCATCCATCACTATTTGGAACTCTCCAGATATATGTTTTCTTCTTTTCATCTCCAGGATGTTTTCCATAAATATAAGTAGTGAGCTGATTCCTATATGTATCTTTTTCCATTCGTTTCCATTTGTTTTTTCTTACATTACTAATCTGGATCTCAGCTTCATCTACTTTATTTTCTTTTAAAATCAGATACTGAATATAACCGTCAATCAGATATCCTTCTTCGTTTACTACAAGATATCGATCTTGTTTGTGATTCTTCGCCCAAAACTTACGACATTCCTGAACCTTAATATTAGAAGGTTTCGTACTGGAAAATTCTTCAGTAATTTTGATTTCAGATAACTTTCGCTTCATTTATGCAACACCTACTTTCTGTGCTTTTGTGGAAATAAATCTATTTAAACTTGCGATCATCTCCATGTACCTCTGTTTCTGTGATGTTGCATTACTTGTTGGATGAGTAATCGAATACCTCTTAAGCCAATCATCCATATCAATATTTTCTTTATATGTATAAGCAATTACTGCAAGGATTGAATTTTCGTTTCTTTCTGAAATAATATCTGAATCTTTCTTCAAAATCGGTTTCTTACTATCAACGCAACAATCCAAATATTCGTAATAATCATCCAGATCCTCCTCATTTAAATTGGGATCTACATTTTCACGAATAAACTCAAGTGGTTCCATTTCATAATCCTTTTCATCATATATATTATTCTCTACATCTGCATCATCAGAATCTTCATCTGAATTTTCTGTTTCACAAATATTATCTTCTTGGTCTGTATCAAAATTTTCCGGATTTTTATGTAAATATTCCAATGCTAAAGTCGTAAGATAATTAATCTTCTCGACAATAACTTTTTTATCTTTTGTATGTTTGTTCTGATCAAGTTCAATCCATGTTGTTCCATTGATTTCTTCTTCTTTTAAATCGTTGAACGCTAACAGAAATTCACCGATTTCTTCGTCAGAAATTTCTAACTCAACCATTCTCTTAACAAATGTCATCCATGCCATCATATCTTTTTTGATAAAAAGTTCTGCCACTTCAATATTTTTCAGCTTGTCAGAATAAGGAATCAGCTTTGTAAAATATTCATTCAAAGTGTTAAAATCATTTTCTTTTGCGTTTTCATTAAGATATGCACAAATTTTCTTAGGATCTTTTTTCCAATCATCCAGATAAAACATTGCCATAACACATTCAAAGATAGCTCTTTCCCATTCACCATTTTTCTTTTCACGTTCATTTAACATCGTTCCGTCAATCAAGAACCGGTTCTCTTTGATCTTTTTAATTTTGTCTGCAAACCTTCCAACATATGTAAGTGATTTCTGGCTAACAGTCATGCCAACTGTTGAGTTATAAAGAAGAACTAATTCACTTGTTTCGTCTGGAGTACAGTCCTGATAAATAGCTGCTGCTAAATTCCCACCAATAATTCTCTTTTTCAACTCCGTAGGAAGATCATCAAATGTCTTTCCAACCAAATCATATGTAACAAGTTCGCTAATCGGATCACCATCGTCATCAAGAATAAGATTCCCATCTTTGTCTTTTTTATTTGTCTGATATTCGACATATCTGTTTCTAATAGATTTTGAAATTTTGTGACCTTCTTTAATAAATCTTGCTAGTGCTTCAGTTCTTTGTCCGCCATCCACAATATAAGTTTTTATTGTCCCATTATCATTGTTCTCTTCGGCAAGAATTACATTAGGAATATAAATTCTCTTCTTTGATAGAGTGCTATAAACCAAATTGTTAATTGCCTCATTTGACCAACAAAAAGCTCTCTGTACAGCCTGATCACTTTTGATTTTCCGTTCGTATACATCATCTATATAATCGCCAATTGTCATAGCCTTTAATCTGTATTCATCTAACATAATTTTTCCTCCTCAGTTCTCTTATTGTTTTTGGGTTCCTTATTGCAGTTACACTATCGTTATATAAAGACTTTGAAATATGTAATATATCTATGATTTCATCCTTCTCATATCCTTGCGTTATCAAATCAAGCACATCCATTTGTATATTTGATAACCCTGATAAATACTTCTTCATTTCTTTGGAATAATTTCTTAAATCATTCTTATCTTCCTTTTCCGCATTCAAAATCGCTTCTTCTTCTACATTATGTATTCCAGATATTGTTTCAATAAGTTCGCTTCCATTTTCATTTACAGAATGTAAAGAAATATTAAAAACAGGAATATAAACCGGATTTCCTTTTTCATCATACTTTATTTCTTTTGTAAATGGATCTCTCTCAACTTCTCTCATACATCTATTGCTCCGTGTAGAATCTCTTCCATACGTTGAGAATTTTCTTTTCATATTTCCATATAAAAATGTCTCAAATGAGCTTTTTTCAGAATCAAATGTGCCAAGACTTAAAACAAAAACCATATAAGAAAGATCTTTCAACTCATATTTTGTGTTTTCATCGGAATCCTTTTTATATTTACTAATGACTTTTCTCGTCACATCTTTTAATTTCCTCATATTATGACTTAAATATTTGTAACAAATCTGATTACATTCTTCTAATGTAAGAGTCATTTTTCGATCTTTTTTCTTATTTCTCTTTGGGTTATGCTCAATCTGATATTTTAAACGTTCATATTGTTCCTTAGTTATATAGTCCATTGGTTTGTCCTCCTTATCCATATAAAATATCTTGAATATCTTGATAATATTCTGTTCGTGCTTTATAGTCCTTATTCTCTGCTGCTTCTATCTCTGTTTTATACTTCGATGGAGAACATTGATTTGCATTCGCTTTGAGCATGGTATCCAAATATCTGAGACAAAGTTTAATCTTTCGTCTTTCCTCATGAATAGTCAAAGACATATAAGATATTTTTGCTATCTTATGAGCTTGCGGTCGCTTACCGTTATGTGTATCACCATATTCAAGTAATGCATGGTAAATATCTGATATAATGGAATCCTTCTTTGATAATTCATTTGTTAAAACAGTTTTGTATTCTTTCAACTGTTTTTCATCCCATGCAGCCATACTTTTAATTAAATCTGCTTCGTGAATAATTTTATCCAGAATACCATCATCAAAATCAAAGTTATGATCTCCAATATAAGCACCGCTATTCCCCATATAATTTGGATTCACCATTTCACCAGTTTCCACGTTAATAAGTTTGTACTTTTTAAAGTCCTTATCTTTCTTCCATCTCTTTTTCTTGAAAGTCATTCCCTCCTTGTAAGTAAACTTTTTTGCTTTCACCGTATAAGTAGTTTTAATATACTCACCAGGTATAAGCTCGTTTTCTGCAACATATTCTTTTCCATTTGTTAGATAATACATCGCCATTTTCATCACTCCTTTCTTTTATGCATTCTTATTCTCCACGTTGTTTTGCGAAAAATGAGTACACTTAATAGACCTGGGTGTATGGGATTTGAACCCATGAAAATGCACAAAAATAAAAAGTGCATTGCCTTAAACCGAACTTGGCTAACACCCAAAATGGAATTTTTCAATATTCAATCGTTAAAAATTTGGAAAATTCAAGCAGAATTGCTTTATTACCTTGAAAAATAAAAATATATATGTAATAATAAATAAGGCATATGGAATTTTCCATTTTTGCTTTTGATGTTTGAGAGACAGTAGTTCATTATGGTGTTGGCGCACCGAATTACTGTTCTCTCTTTTTTTGATGTTTACAAATACGATTATATACTCGCACATATGTTCTGTCAATACCATTTCAGAACACTTGTTCGATTTTGTTCGTATTTATGTTCGTTTATTCTCTCTTTGGAAATGCGAACTTAAATGAAAAACTAAATTCCGGTTTTGGACCAAATGCAAGAGTAAATTCCATATAGGTCGAAGTTACTTTTGCACACATATTTGCCATATTGTCTTTGATAATCATTACTCCGTATAATGTACTTGCAGCTGATTGCCTGCCTGTGCAGATTGGAGATAATTATGAAAAATAAAGGCAATCAGAAACATTTAACATTTGAACAGCGTGTTGATATCGAGAAAG
>OHAD01000045.1_pt1 | contig 142453 bp, 105 predicted proteins | sample 1577011 | NCBI WGS metagenome assembly OHAD01 (sample SAMEA3541510, study PRJEB24748) | human gut metagenome | biome: human gut; feature: human-associated habitat; material: faeces | place: China | collected 2012 | reverse complement strand
CATGGCGGCCCGCCGACCCGCCGGTTCAAGGAGAAAAGCCCAGGCAGGCCGCGCACACAACAGGGCACGGCGCACGACCCCAGGGCAGGCAAGCCCACCGTAAAGGCCGAACGTCAGCCGGTAAAGACGCCGCGGGCAATCCACACGGCCACCCGGCAAACCGCACGCGCGGCGAAACAGGCGGCACGGCGGGCAAAGCAGGCTGCAAGAGTTGCGCAGAAAACAGCAAGGGTGGCAGAACGGGTGCTGGCCAATACTGCCAAAGCCTGTATTGCGGCGGCCAAAAGTCTTGTAGCTGCGCTGGCGGCGGGTAGCGGGTTTGCGCTGTGCATCATCCTGCTCATCTGTTTGATTGCTCTGGTGGCAGGTTCGGCGTTCGGCATTTTCTTTTCGGCCGAACCGACCGGAAAAGGGATGACGCTGAAGCAAGCAGTGCAGACGCTGAATGAGGAATACTACCGGCAGCTCAAAGGGATTGAAGCGACAATACCGCACGACCGAGTGGAATATATATCCACGAACAATTCGGTGGCCATCCCGTGGGAGGATGTGCTGGCGGTGTTCGCTGCAGACATGGCGGCGGACGAGCACGGCCAGCAGGTCGTAGCGCTGGATGATGCCCAGCTGGAGCAGTTGCGGACTGTTCTGGCGGATATGCACCAGATCAGCCACAGCACGCGCACGGTGGAACATGAGGAAGAGATCATCACCACGGACGAGGACGGAAATGAGATTACGGAATGGGTGACTGTGTCAGAAACGGTGTTGGAAATCAAAGTGTCGCACAAAACCGCTGCGGAGATGGCTACGGCATATGGCTTCACTCCGCGCCAGAATGAGCAGCTCGCGCTGCTGTCTGATCCTCAGTATGACGTGCTTTGGATGGAACTGTTGGGCGGTTATGTCAGCGGCGGACAGATCATCGACCCGGATACCGATTGGGTGGGGACAGGCATATTTGCATGGCCGCTTCCACAGAGTTTTACGATTACTTCTCCTTTTGGTTATCGGCAGGATCCGTTCACCGGGGAATGGAGCTACCACAACGGCACAGACATCGCGGCCCCACAGGGCACGCCCATCCTTGCGGCCGCCGACGGCACGGTGACCATTGCCAACGGCACCGACCCGTGGGGTGGAAGTTATGGTTACTACATTAAATTAGACCACGGAGAAGGAATAGAGACGCTGTACGCGCATTGTTCTGCTATTGCAGTAACGGCAGGACAGCAGGTGCAACAGGGCGAGGTGATCGGCTATGTGGGCAATACGGGGAACAGTACAGGAAATCATCTGCATTTTGAGATGTGGGAGAACGGTCAACAGAGAGATGTGATGAATTGTTTCGCAATACAGAATACGACTTGTTACCATACAAAAAGCAGGGAAAAGTAAAGCAATTAAAATTCCAGTAAGTACTAATGACAAACAACTGATAAACAACGTATTGTTTCGGCTATTGCTCCAAGTTCTGATGCACTGATAGTGCTACCGATGGCATGACAAGCAGAGGAATGGGCAGACACATAGTGGTTGGCGTGAGTAGCTAAGAGAAAGTAGATGAGTCTGCTAGGTATGCGGCCATTAAGTAATCCTGTCATCCCCAAAACCGCCAACACCAAAAAATGAAAATCATAAGTTGGTTTGCCAGTGTCGAAATTTATTTTATCTTCTCTCATGCGAACTTTATAAATGAGCAGCGCCACCTTCTAAAAGGCGGCGCTGTTTGAATATAAATATCGAAAACGTTCGTTATTTTGCGTTTGCTTCGCGTTGATCCTTCTGTGCAGCGCGAAAAGCAGCATTCTTTTCCTGTACCTCTGCCATCTTTTCTTTATCCAGCGGATACCATTTCATGGCGATAAGCGTGCAAAGCCAGCCCAGGATCGGCAGGCCCATCCACAGGAACATCGTCATCCAGAAGACCGAGCTGGTACAAGCGTCTCCCGGCTGGGGCTGTACGCTCACATAACCGATCAAAGTCAAGCACAGAGCAAGAATGGTATCTGCGGAGGAAGAAATCAGTTCGTCGATCAGGGAATACAGCGTACCCACAGTGCCGGGCAGAAAGCTGCCCGTTCGATACAGCTCATAGTCAACAATGTCGGGCACCATGGCGTTGGTGCAGGAAGAGACGACGTTGCTGCAGCACATATAAGCCAGATAAAGGACAATGAAGAGACCGGTGGTGACAGGATTTATGCTGACAGAGGTGGGATCAATTACCGCCATGAAACCAATCATCAAGACGGCGCAAACGATACTGATGGCGGACCACTGAACTAAGGCTTTCTTGGTGCCGTATTTGCCAGCCAGATGAGAGCCGTAGAACAGCAACAGAATGGTGGGGAGAATTTTGATTAAGCTGAATGTGCCGCTGAACTCATAATTACCAATCACAATGCCGAATACCAGCGTGGAGATGGCGGCCTGGCGGACAACCTGCGAGGCGATCTTGTCACTGACACCGGCGATGACATACATTTGCATGGCGCGGTTGCCGGTAAGCAGGCGGAACATATCAATGAAGTTGACACTTTTACCATTTGCCTTTTTGGGGAAGGAACCGGGAACGTCTTTTTCCGTGATGGCGATGCAGGCGATGATCTCCATAACCACCACGACGGCGCACGCCGTAAGTGCCAGTTCCTGGAATGCACCCAGATTCAAGCCGCCGTGCTTCACAAACAGATATTTGGAGCGGTAAAACGTAAGCAGCGCCGTGATGCAGGTGGTATAGATCATCATCCAACGGAAAATGATGGGGCGCTCCTTTGGGCTGGTGGTGATAACAGGATTGCCCGTGTGGGAGGCAATGGCACTGATGCTGGCGCCCACATAGTACACACAATAAATGACGGTGTACAAAACGGCTCCCTTGCCGATGCCCCAGAAAAACAGACCCATAATGCACAGGATTTGGATAGCGCGACCCACGACGATCATGATGCGTACACGGCCGAAGCGGGTGCTCAGCCGGTCGGTGATCAAGGCGAGAAACGGGTCGATGGCCGCGTCAAAAATTCGCGTGCCGCTGGCGATGAGGCCCGCAGCAAAAACAGCGATTCCATAAGAGCCAGTGGCTAAGTAGCTGGCAAAAGCCATGGCCATAGAGATAATGGAGCTTGCCGATTGGTGGCATGCCCAAGCGGGCAGACGCCAGTTGAACTTTCCTTTTGAGACAGTAGTGCCTGACATAAATTTTTTCCTCCTCGTTTTTGTTCCTGTTAACCGGGCGCGAAATAAAATTGGATTGCGGACACCTCCTCATCGGTAAAAATACTTCTATCATGCAAAGCAGAATCGGCAGATTGTTTTATCTCCCGATTCGGAGGCCGGTAAGGTGTTCATAATATTGGGCGATTGCGCTGTGGTCTTTCTGGCCGCCCTCATGATTGTGCATCCACTGCAGGATCTCCTGCACCTCGGCCGTCATGGGCACCGGGGCGCCCACGCTGTGGGCGCAGTCCAACGCGTTGTTCAGGTCTTTGATATGCAGGTCGATTTTAAAACCGGGCTTATCGTTGCCCTCGATCATCATCGGAGCCTTGGCGTTCATCACCGTGCTGCCTGCCAAGCCGCCGCGGATGGCCTCGAACACCAGCTGCGGGTCCACGCCTGCCTTCTGCGCCAGGGTGAGGGCTTCGGCCAGTGCCTGGATATTGCACGCCACAATAATTTGATTGGCCAGTTTGGTGGTATTGCCCGCACCGACCTCGCCGCAGCGCACCACTGAAGCGCCCATTGTCTCCAAGAGAGGTTTATACGTCTCGAAGATCTCCTGTTTGCCGCCCACCATGAAGCTCAGTGTGCCGTCGATGGCCTTGGGTTCACCGCCAGAGACGGGGGCATCCAGCATCTCCACGCCTTTTTCAGCCAGCACGGACGCAATTTCCTGGCTGGCGACGGGGTTGATGGAGCTCATATCGATGAACACCGTGCCGGGCTTCATATGGGAAGCGACGCCGTCCTCGGCCAGCATGACCTCTTTCACCTGGGGGCTGTTGGGCAGCATGGTCAGCACCACGTCGCATCTTTCCCCGATCTCCTGCTGGGTGGCGTATCTGGCTCCCGCAGCCACCACATCCTCCACGCTGGCCTGGCTGCGGTCGTTCACCGTCAGGTCATAGCCTGCTTTCAGCAGGTTTTTTGCCATAGGCTTGCCCATGATGCCAAGCCCGATTAATCCGATTTTCATTGTCGTTTCTCTCCTTTTTGACTACACTTTTTATTGGATTACAATGGCTTCATATTCATCCAGTACATCCAATACCACTTCCAGTGCACCGCTCTTTTCCTGTACGGTCAACCGGCCGCCGTTGAGTGTCCGCACGGCGCCCGATACGCCGGGCAGCGAAAGGTGGATGTCCCGCACAGGCACCGGCGCAAACCAGCTATTGGCAAAGCATCCCGTCCCATTGACAAGCTGAACCACCAACTGCTCCTCTTTCTGACACAGCACCAGCTCGACCATGGGCGTCAAGCCTGGCGCGAGGTCCTGCACGCCGCAGAAGCCGAACAGCACGTCCTGCAAAAAGAGGAATGGGTTGGCGAGGCCTTCCCGCTGATACAGCGCACCGCCCTTCCAGGGAAGATACACGCCGCGCCCGAAGCCACAAGGTGACACAACTAAGCCGGGGATTTCCTCTTTTTTCGTAAAACAGCAGCACTCCGGGGGCCCAAAGGGGTGCTCCGGGATTAGGCGCAAATAGGTCTTTGCACCGCCGGATGGATCGATGCACAGCAGTTCATCGCCGAAGTCGACATACGGGGCCTGTACACATCGAGGAAACGTGGCCCGCTCTGCGCCGGGTATCTCCAGCATGGAGGAGCGCAGTCCCCGACGCGTTTCCCGTACGTTTGCCACGCCCAGGCACTGCAACGGTGCGCTGCCTTTGCCTTGAGCCGTGCCGCCGGTGGCAAGCACCGTGCCGCCCGCCCTGGCGAAAGCGTCAATCAAGGCCGCTTGCATCTTGGGGATGCGGGCGATGTCCGGCAGGACGAGCAGCTGCTTTCCGGCCAGCTGCTCCAAGGAACCAAGACCGCTCAACGGCATTTCGTCAAAGGGAATATGGCTTTCCGTCAAAATACGCACCCAGCCCATGGCCTCTTCCTCAGTGCGCTTCCAGCCGCCCGTGTGCAGCAGCACTGTCCGGGCCGCGCTTTGCAGGCCGGCAAACACGTCTTCGTGGGCTTTGTGGAACTGGAACACACGTCGGGTGGGTTCGAAGCCGGAGACGTCTCGGTGATTGTCCAGCCGCCCCATGATATACAGGCTGAGGCAACCGGAGTTGGCGAGGTTCTGCCACTGCCGCAAAGCCATCAGCGCGGGCGGCGCGCTGATATGACGGTGCCGGAAGCCGGTAAAGTCCACGCTGGCGTCGTCGCTGGGCCGTGCGCGCTGCGGCCCGGCGGCCAGGCGAGAATTGGAGGAGGCTTTGTATACCCAGTTGGGGCGGCCGTAGTCCACACTCACCTCGCTGCGCATAAAGTCTACGCCGTCGATGGCGAGCTCGGAGTTTAAAGCCTTCACAAACGCTGTCAGCTTTGCCTTGTGGCGGGTACTGCATCGGCCCAGAAAAGCGATATAATCCGCCAATGCGGGATCTCGCGGGTCGACAGCGGGCGGCAGTTCCCTGCCCGTTTCTTTTTTATAAAGTCCCCGGCATACATCACACTGGCACACTCCGTGGAAGGTACCGCTGTAATCCGTCAAGTAAAAGCTGCTCATGTTGCAGTACAGCCCGTCAAAAGGATGGCTGGTGAACAGTTCTTTGAGAATGTCGAAGAGATAGCGGTTTTGATACTCGCTGTTGGGGCAAACGCTTACGTAGCCGTTGTAATCGACGATGTCTCCATCCGCAAGGCGGGCAGCCCAATCCGGATGCTGCTCATACACCTCCCGACGGATGCGGGAAAAATCCGTGCGCGCAATCACGCGGATGCCTTGGGCGTGGCAGGCGTCCACCACCTGCAGTAGGCTGTCGCCCGTCAGATATTGGCTGCGGGGCTGGTATGCCAGCTTTGTGTCGTAGCTGGCGATGATTCCTGCTGCGTTGAGGTTCACCACCGTGGCGCCGAATTCCTTGAGCTCTTGTGCAAACACGACGGCGTCGATATCCGCCATGTCGATTTCCCGCAAATTCGTCTGCACCATGCGCCAAGGGTGCGTTTCCCACCAATGTGCCATAAAAATTCTCCTTTTATTTCTGGGGCGTCAGCATGTTGCGCAGTGTCACACGGTTTACAAACGTGCCGTTTTCTCGGTAAGCCTTGATATTCTGGTAAACGTAATCCAGCATGCGTTCCTCTTTATCCGGAAGCTGCGGCGTGATGTGCGGGGTGATGATTACATTGGGAAGATTCCACAAGGGAGATTCCGAAGGCAGAGGCTCCGTTTCAAAGGTGTCCAAACCCGCGCCGGCGATGCCGCCGTTTTTCAGCGCTTCGATCATGGCGGGCTCATTTACCAATCCGCCGCGGCCCATGTTGACGAGAAAGGCCGTTTTTTTCATGGCTGCCAATTGAGCCGCATCGATAATGTGGAAAGTCTGATCGTTCAGCTCCAGGGAGAGAACCACATAATCACACTGTGCCAACAGCTCATTTAGATTATCGCCGTTTTCGGCACCGTAGACCTGATCGACGTTTTGTGTCTCTTTGCGGCGGCGGTCCCAGGCCAATACTTTCATATCGAAGGATTTTACCAGTCGAGCCACTTCGCTGCCTGTCTTTCCCAGCCCGATCACACCCACAGTCTTGCGGTACATCCCCGTTTTTTCGGAATATTCACGGCTTACCGCCCACTTGTGCTCTTTTTGCGCGCGCATCAGCATGGGCAGGTCGTAAGTAAGAGATAACATGAACATCAGCGCATGCTCTGCCAGCGCTGGCGCACTGCGCCCGGAAGAGCTTGTCAGAATAATACCTCGCTCAAACACTTCCGGTTTTGTCGATTTTTCCACACCTGCACGACAACAGTGGACCCATTTCAATTCTTCGCTGGCCAGAATAGAATCGTCTAAATCGCCATTGAGGATGCAAACGTCTTTGCCTTTGGCCGCTTGTGCGATTTTTTCTTTGGCTCCTGGCCCGTATGGAACACAAAATGTGACATTTGCCGGGGCCAATGCCTGCTTCAGTTTTTTCTGGTTTTCCGGCTTGATATACGCGGTCACCAACACGTTTTTGATTTCTGGCATAAAAATCCTCCTTTATAAACACATGGTTCTGCTTGTTAGATTGGACGTGGAATTTTTGCGGCGTCCATGATATAATTTTGTCATTACAATTTTTTGACAGGCGGGGATAAAATGAAGCAACAGCGTATTGAGGTGCTGCTGGAACTGATTTCCTGCAATCAGCCCTTATTCTACTGGCGATATGACGAACAGGGCAATTTGCTGTACAGCGATTGCCCAGCCGAAAAAATGTTGGATGTCGTTCTTCGCCGGACCGGCGGGCTAAGATGCATCTATGAAATGGGGCATAACGCGCCCTTGCTTATAGGCGCCGACTCCAGCCTTTTGTGGATTGCCGACCGGGAAAACTTGGAGGGAAAAGGGCTTTTCCAGATACATGTGCTGGGGCCCTTTTTTTCGCATGAGCATGGAGTTGCCGGCATTGAAGAGATGACCCGGCAGGTGGTTGCGCAGGCTTCGCCTCAATGGGCCAATGCATTTTTGGAGGTGGCGCGGGCTTTGCCCACGCTCTCGTTGCCTTTTTACAGCCAATATGCCGTGATGCTGCATTACCTGCTGAGCGGAGAAAAAATCCCCACGAGCAGCCTTGACTACCAGATTGAGATGCAGCCGGTGCCTGCCGATTTTTCAAACCTGAAAAAGCATACGCCGCCCAAGGACCGCTTGCAGACCTACCGTGCCGAACGCGCGTTGCTGAATGCCGTGCGGGAAGGTGACATGGACTGTGCAGACACGATGGAGATTGCTTCTTCCGTTGCAAAGGTGCGGGAATACACCGATAACCAGTTGCGCAATGTTCAAATAGCCTGCACCACATTTGCTACACTTTGTACCAGAGCCGCCATTGAGGGAGGGCTTTCCACAACGAAAAGTTATTGCTTGGGAGACGCTTATATTAAAAGCTTCTTTTTAGCAAAAACAGCTTCGGAAGTGTCGTCCATTAAAAACCAAATGTACAAAGATTTTGTGACCCGCGTGCACAACTGCCGCAACAACCCGCAATACTCAAAAATGGTGCAGGGAAGCCGGGACTACATCGAACTACATCTGGCGGAACCAATCAGCATTGAAACGCTGGCAACCCGGCTTGGCTATTCAAAGTATTATTTGTCCACACGGTTTAAAAAGGAAATCGGGTGCTCTGTCAACGACTACATCAAATTTGTACGCATTGAACGGGCGAAACGCTTGCTTTCCACAACGGAAAAAAATATTTCCGAAATTGCGGAGAATACAGGCTTTGCCTCACGCAATTTTTTCGCCAGCACCTTTAAACAATGCGTAGGAAAAACTCCCGCTCAATATCGGAAGGAAATGCTGAACACCTAAGAGGGAGGAACATTCAACTTGCTGTCGCTAAGGAAAAAATAGCATATCTGACGCAAATAAGATATTTCTAAATTCGTTTTTTTGTGTTTGTTTTTGTGACATTTTCCGCTTATCACGAATTTGAGTACATTTTGCCTAATTTGAAACTATTCTGAAAAGCTCTTTTCCCTGTACAATACCAGCAAAGAGGCTCGGTGTTGCAGGAAAAGGGCTTTTTTGTTTGCAGCGATGCAAACAATTTTAACATATCGAGATACAAAGGAGCTGTGAACATGAGAAGACAAATCTCTATGAATGAAAATTGGTATTTTCAGCGGCAGGACTGTGGAGCAGCGCTTACGTTGGATTATGGCGAAGCGGTGTCGCTGCCTCATACCTGGAATGCAAAGGACGGACAGGACGGAGGCAATGACTATTACCGCGGTGCGTGCTGGTACGCAAAAAAATTTGCAAGCCCTGCTTTGACAGGCGCCGAGGAAGCTTGGCTGGAATTTCGCGCCGTTGCAATGACGGCGGAAATATTTGTGAACGGCGAAAAACTGATATGTCATAAAGGCGGTTATTCAACATTCCGTGTAAACATTACCCCAGTACTGAAAGAAGGCGAGAATCTTCTGGCGGTGCGTGCAGACAACGGCAAAAACCGGGAGGTGTATCCGCAAAAGGCTGATTTTACCTTTTACGGCGGCATCTACCGCGATGTATACCTGCTGGTGGTCCCGGCGGCTCATTTCGCATTGGGGCATAACGGTGGTCCGGGCGTGAAGGTGACGCCTGTCCTCTCCGGGGACCTGGGGAGCGCCGAGGTGCTTGTAGAAGCGTGGGTGGAAGGCTTTCAGCAGAATGTGCGCTTTACGTTGGACGGGAAAATACAGGATGCCAGAGTGATGGACGGCCATGCGCAAAGTATGTTCTGCCTGGAGAATGTTCACCTGTGGAATGGCGTCGCCGACCCATACCTCTATACCGTTAAGGCGGAGCTGGAAAGCGGCGATTGCGTAGAAGCTGCTTTCGGCTGCCGTACAATTGGATTTGACGCTGAAAAAGGCTTTGTTCTCAACGGTCGTCCTTACCGTCTGTGCGGCGCGGCGCGCCATCAGGATCGGCAGGGCATAGGCAACGCGTTGACGAAGCAGGAGCACAATGAAGACATGGCTTTGCTGCGGGAAATGGGGGCCAATACCGTGCGTCTGGCCCACTACCAACACGACCAGTATTTCTACGATTTATGCGACAGATACGGCTTGATTGTGTGGGCGGAGATTCCGTACATTACGGAGCATATGCCGGAAGCGAGAGAAAACACGCTTTCCCAGATGACGGAGCTCATCGTACAAAACTATAATCATCCGTCCATCGTTTGCTGGGGGCTTTCAAATGAGATCACGGCTGCGGGCGGTGTAAGCGAAGATATGAGGGAAAACCACCGCCTGCTGAATGAGTTGTGTCATCAGCTGGACGGCACGCGGCCCACGGTGATGGCTCATGCCTTCATGCTGGATATGAACGACCCATTTGTAATGTTCGCTGACATACGCAGCTACAACCTTTATTATGGATGGTACCTTGCCGAGAAAGAGGACAATGATATTTGGTTTGATGAGTTTCATGCGGCTCATCCTGAGGCGGTAATCGGCCTTTCCGAGTATGGTGCAGACGCAAATCCTGCCTACCAGAGCGAAAATCCGGAAAAAGGCGACTGGAGCGAGCCTTATCAAGCGCTGTACCATGAGCACATGCTGAAGATGTGGCGCGAGAGACCGTATATTTGGGCTATGCATTGTTGGAATATGTTTGATTTCGGCGCTGACGGCCGCAGCGAGGGTGGGAAGCCCGGCCAAAACCAGAAGGGGCTTGTCACCTTTGACCGCAAGACGAAAAAAGACGCATTTTATATCTACAAGGCATACCTTTCTCAAGAACCGTTTGTGCATCTGTGCGGGCGCCGCTATATCGACCGACCGGAGGAGGTTACGGAAGTAAAAGTGTACTCCAATCAACCGAACGTGACGCTTCGGGTGGACGGTAAAGAGTTTGCGGCGCAGGACGGCAACAAGGTGTTCAAATTCAATGTGCCGATCTCTGGGCAGCACATCATTGAGGCTTGCTGTGGGACGCTGACGGATTCCATTGTCATCCGCAAGGCAGAAACGCCCAACCCGGATTATTTCGCGAACGGCGGCCCCGTGGTAAACTGGTTCGATAAGCCCGAGGAAATGTTGCGGGAGGGCTATTATTCTATTATGGATACCATGGCTGATATTAAAAAGGATTCCCGGGCGGCAAAGCTGTTGGCAGATATCATGGCGAGCGCGCGGAAAGCTCATGGAGATGTAGCCCATAACATCACGATTCCGGAGGCTGTCCAGCGGGTAATGGACCGATCGACATTGGAAAAAACCTTGAAGCAGGCCAGTAAGGCGATCACTCCTGCTATGGTCAAGGAACTGAATGCGGCGCTGAATCAAATTCCGAAAGAGTGGTAATCCCTTCACTGCACAAATTAAAAATACAGGATAGGAATCAATATGAGTACACAAAAAAACATTACCGAAAGAAAGCGCCTGCTGATTTTCTTGAATATCGTTATCAGCTGTATCGCTTCATCCATGCTCTCGACGGCTCTTACAGCCGCACTTCCTGCAATTGTGGCGGATTTAAAGATCAGCGTTACAACAGGGCAATGGCTTACCAGCGGATACTCATTGGCTATGGGCGTTATGATGCCGTTAACTGCCTTTTTGATTACCCGATTTCCGACGAGGCGGTTGTATCTGGCGGGATTGCTTCTTTCCATCAGTGGTTTGGTTGTTTGTGTTATCGCGCCGAATTTTTCTGTTATGATGCTGGCGCGGATTTTGCAGGCTGGCGGTAACGGCATACTGACCGCCATGTCCCAGGTATTGATTCTCTCCATGTTTCCTGCGGAAAACCGCGGATCGGCTATGGGCTGGTACGGCCTTTCCGTGGGAGCCGCGCCGGTCATTGCGCCGACGCTGGCGGGCATAATCGTGGATTGCTTCAGCTGGCGGGCTATTTTTGTTTTGTCTCTTGCCGTTATGGCTGCGGCTCTGGGTTGGGCGCTTGCCGTATTTGAAAATATTTTGGAGACAGCGCCCAAAAGGTTTGACGCATTATCTTTTCTGCTGAGTGCGCTTGCCTTCACTGGAGTCACGCTGGGCGTCGGCAACATTGGCGCTTCTTCTTTTTTCAGCATTCGAGTGTTTTTCACGTTGCTGACGGGCGTTATTGCCGCCATCCTTTTTACCTACCGCCAACTGCGGCTTGACGAGCCGTTTTTAAATGTCCGAGTGCTGAAAAGTCGCAGTTATGCCCTCAGCGTGCTGGGCAGTATGCTACTGTATTTCGTTATGATGGGCTCATCGGTCATCATGCCTTTGTACGCGCAATCTATTTTGGGCCTTTCCGCAACAGCTTCCGGGCTGATTGTGCTTCCGGGCTCTCTGGCAATGGCGGCAATCAGCCCGTTTGTTGGGCGGATTTATGACCGGCTTGGCATCCGGGTCTTATTCATAGCCGGTGCAGGCTGCCTGTTTGCCGGTTGTCTAGGCATGCTTTGGATAACGGCCCAAACCCCTGTTTTGGTGGCCGCACTTTTAAATGTCCTACGAAATGTTGCCATTGGATGCCTAATGATGCCGCTGGTCACATGGGGGACAAGCTGCCTTTCCAACGGGCGCACCGCTCACGGTACGGCGCTTCTTACCTCGTTGCGCACGATCTCCGGCGCCATTGGTTCGGCCGTGTTCGTGGGAATTTTAACTTTTGCCTCCGCCTTTTACGCCGATCAGAAGCAAGCCGACGCCATGATAGCAGGCCTAAACGTCACATTTTTGTGTATGGCTGCGGTTGCTTTTTTGCTACTGCTGATTGGAATTTTTAGAGTAAAGACAAATGCGATAGAGAAAAGAACTCCCCAATATAGCGATTCACGTTGTAAATGAGGCGCGCCGATGTTTGAACTACAAGGTGTCCCAACGCCGTAAAGGATGCCCCATTCAAACGCGATCCCGGATATGATCCATTTGTTTTTAAACAGCCAGCCGGAGCAGGCGGAGCGGCTGCTGTTTGAAAATAACCCTTTGAGTGTGGTGAGTTCGCTGGTGTGTGGCCATGAAAGACAATACGAGAGACATTGTGTGCTGGGCAGCAAGGGCGAACCGATACACATTTCCAGCAGTGAGAACGATATCTCCGCTTCATGTCTGGACAGGCCTTGTCAAAAGCGTGGAGAAAGTAAAACAGACAGGTCGCCATCATTGGAAACGGCCCGGCCGGCATTACGATTGTGGTATTGTTGGCGGGAAAAAAGGGTAAGAGGTGACGTTTTTTGAAAGCCGAGATAAAATCGGCGGTGTGCTTCGATGCGGAATTCCTGTGAACCAAGGGCAAAAAGATAAAATCATCAGCACGACCACGGGCTTGAATATAACAGGCCGTGGGTTCTTGGTCCCAGACGCGCATGGCAGCACAAGTCGCCCTGGTGTTTTCGCAAGCGGTGATGTAGTGTTAGGGACACGCACAGTAGTGGAAGCAGTAAAATATTCCAAAGAAGTGGCTCGGGCTATGGATGAATACCTGCGGTCGATTGGATGAACACGCGAAGGAGAGGAAGAGTTTTACGAAACAAGCATATGCACCGGGATTAAAAGGACCTGGACCATTGGGTCGCATCGATTTTGGTAATCCTGCGCTGAAACCGATGCTTCGGATGATGGCAGACAATATGAAAAAAGATACGCGCGCATATCACCCCCCTGAGGGATTAAGACTCCGCAGTTTGTCGGTAGATAATGGAAACGGCAGACAAATTTGGTGCTTTGTCATGGAACCGGAAGGCGAGGAAACGCGGAGTTTGCCAGGAATGCTGTATTGCCACGGCGGCGGCTTTTTCCTACCACTACAGGTGCCGGCGCTACGGCTGGCTGCGAAGTACGCCGCTGCACTGCACATGCGGATATTTTTGCCTGAATACCGCCTGCTGCCGGAGCATCCTGCACCTGCGGCATTTGACGATTGCTTGGCTGTGTGGCGGCAGATGATAGTGCGGGCAGAGGCGTTGGGACTTGATGCCACCAAAATTCTTTTGTACGGCGAGAGCGCCGGCGGCGCGCTGGCAGCAGGAATGGCGCAGCAACTCCTAGCCGAATGCGACGTGCGGCCCGTCGGCCAACTTCTGATTTATCCGGTGCTGGACGACCGCTGCGGCCGATATGCCTCGATGGAGCAGTCTGTAGATGTCGCATGGCCTCGTAGCTCCAACGAACAGATGTGGCGGGAATACCTGCGCGACATTACTTCACCCGCTGCGCCGCTCGTGCCTTTGCGCACGGATTACAGCGCGTTGGCGGGCCTTCCGCCCGCTTACATCGAACCGCAGGAAATCGACATTTTACACGATGAAGCTGTAACCTATGCCGAGGCACTGACCGCTGCGGGCATAACGGTACAATTGAATGAAGTATCCGGGTCGTACCACGGCTTTGATGCGGAGTCGGATAACGCTTTTGTCAGCCGGGTCATCCAGCGACGGCTTTGCGCCATGAAAACTATGCTGGAAAGCTCCAGCCGGCAACCCCGGCCGTGAGAAAAGCTACCGCTCTATCTAACTATCTATATTCAAAAGAAAGGTTGAATTGAATGACAATTGAACAGCGTGTAAACGAAGCAAATCAAAAGGTAATGGATATTCTTTTGAACGGCCGTCCGGTATGGAAGGATGTGCGCCCGGCGCTGGAGGCGATTCCGGGTATGACGCGGGAAAGCATTTTGGTTGCCGGACCTCCTCTGCCTGCTGAAAAAATCACGCAGCCCATCCGCACGTCCATCTGCGGCGCTGCCGTACATGAAAAGCTGGCGGTCTCTCTGGATGAGGCATGGCAAATGGTACTGGATGGACGCATCAAAATCAAGCCCGCGCAGGACTACGCCTGCGGATGTGCCGCCTGTATGGTGGTGTCGGCCACTATGCCTGTAATCGTGGCCGAAGACCCGGTGTATGGCGGAAAAGGCTATGCACCCATTCATCCAGGCGCCAACCCAAAGGTGTTGCGTTGGGGGTTGTATGATGGCGAAGTAGAACAGGATTTGTGTTGGATGCGGGACGAGTTTGGACCAGCGTTGGGACAGGCTGTGCGGGCATCCGGAGGTATCGACCTAGTGACTGTGTTGGCCAAAACCGCGGGAATGGGAGACGAGAATCACAACCGGCAGCCAGCAGCTTCCATGTATCTGGCACTGCAAATCATCCCACATTTTATGGACGTGGAGCATCCGAAAAAAAACGATATGGTTCGCTTTCTGGCGGGTAATGACCGTTTCTTTTTGCATGTGATGATGGCAGGTGTGGAGGCGCTTACTGTGAAAGCGAAAGAGATTCCCCTTTCCACTGTGATGGCAGGTATGGGTGGAAACGGCGTGGAATTCGGTATTCAACTCTCTGGAACGGGAAACCGATGGTACACTGCGCCTGCCCCTGTCATTCATGGGATGCTGCTGAAACCATCCTATACGGAAGAAGATCTTTTGGGATATCTGGGCGACAGTTGTGTAACGGAGGTATATGGTCTGGGCGGGATGTCCTCCATCGCGGGTCCGGCTTATGCGCGCTTTACTGGAGCAACCTTTGCCGAGGCAAAAGAGCGTACGGAAAAGGCTCGTGCGGTTTCACTGGGTGAGCACACATTCGCTCCCATTCCTTGGGATGAATACCGCGGATTCCCTGTGGGGATCGACGCGCGCAAGGTTGTAGGATACAATATTTTGCCCATCAGTCACGGCGGTTCCGCGCTGAAGACAGGCGGGCAAGCTGGCGCGGGGGCGGCCGAGCTACCGCTGGAGTGCTTTCGGGAAGCACTGCGCGGCATCCGGGACGAAGCGCTGCGCAAGCAGCAGTGAAAGGAGCAGGGAGCATGAAGGTATATGCACAGATTAAAAAAGGAAAATATATTGATTCTCTGGAAACACTGTTCAGTTCATCCGTATTAAATGAGCAGCCCGGTGTCGACGTCGGATACGTCTGCATGGCCACGGCTTCGTTCAAGGATATTCTGGCAGAGATCGGCTTGATGACAGAGGAAATCGACGGATGCGGCGACAACGACTATGTGATTGTTGCAAGGGCAGAATCTGAAGAGGCGTTCCGTCAGGCTGCGGCTGCGGTTACGGAGGATGCGGCGGCTCAACAGGGTGGTGCGGAGCAATCGAACGGAGAGAGTTTCTCCAGTGTGCGCACGGCTGTACAGGCCCATCCGGAGGCCAACATGTGTTCCATAGCGGTACCGGGAGAATATGCGCTTTCCGAGGTGAAAAAGGCTCTGAACGTGGGGCTGCACTGTGTGGTGTTTTCCAATAACGTGCCATTGGAGGACGAACGCGAGATGAAAGAACTTGCGCGGGAAAAGGGGCTTTTGTGCATGGGGCCGGACTGCGGTGTGGCCAATATCAATGGCGCAGCGCTGGTTCTGGCAAGTATCAATGCCCGAGGTCCATTTGGAATCTGCGGTGCTTCCGGTACGGGTATCCAGCATGTTGCTGCGATTTTGCATGCGGCCGGGACAGGCGTGAGCCAGACCATCGGCACAGGGGGCAACGATTTGAAAAACCCCGTGGGTGGGATCATGATGCTGATGGGTATTGACGCGCTGGAGGCGGATATGGATACCAAATACATCGCGCTGATTTCCCGCCGTCCAGGAGATGAGGTATTACCCAAAGTTCTAAACCGCATTTCAGAGTGTCGCAAGCCGGTAGTCGTGTTCTTCATGGGGTGTGAACGAGAACTGATTGAAAGCGCAGGTGCTGTTTGGGCGGAAAACCTGGATGACTGCGCGCAGAAATGCCTGAATCTGATTAGCAAGGAATACCCGCTGGAAAGCGATGAGGAACTGTCAGACCGTGCAGCAGAGGCTGTAAAGATGCTGGGCAAAGAGCAGAAATACGTGCGCGGCGCGTTCAGCGGCGGGACGTATATGGATGAAGCGATGCAGACGCTTGCTGAGAAAGTTGGCCCAATTTATTCCAATAGTCCACTGAAAGAGGATTGGAGATTGCTCGATTCTCATGTAAGCGTGGAGAATACCTGCATCGACTACGGAGAAGAGGAGTTTACACTGGGCAGACCACATCCGGCCATTGATCCGGGTGTTCGCCAGCCGGCCATCCTACGGGAAGCGGCTGACCCGGAAACCGCAGTGATTTTGCTTGATTTTATTCTGACGCCGCCGGGCCATATGGATCCGGCGGGTTACGCTCTGGCGGATATCCGTGTCGCACAGGAACAGGCGCAGGCCCGAGGCCGACATCTGATTTTTGTTGCTTCCGTGCTGGGCACAAACGCCGATCTGCAAAATCTGGACGAGCAGTGCCAAAAGCTGCGGGAGTCTGGTGTGTTGCTGTGTAGGACCAATGAGCGAGCATCGGCGCTGGCTGGGGAGATTATTCGTCAAAAGAAGGAGATGGACGAACATGGAATGTGAAAAGATCATGGAACTATTCCATTCGGAGCTGGTGACCGTCAATGTAGGCCCCAGGCTGTTTGCTACGGCGTTGGAACAGCAAGGATATCGCACAGTGCAAGTGGATTGGCGGCCCGCCGCCGCCGGCGACAAAGAAATGCAGGAAATTTTGGAGTTGCTTGGAGGGCTGGATTGAAATGAAAATTCTGGTTTGCAATGTCGGCAGTACTTCACTGAAGTTTAAGTTGTATGAGATGCCCGCTTGTGAGGTTTTTGCGCAAGGTGCGGTGGAACGCGTAGGTTCGGGCCGGGACGCTATCGTCTCTTACAATAATAACCACACCGGTGCGCGGGTTGACCTCGACGGGCAGGATATTCCGGATTACCAGACTGGTATCGAGTGGTTTCTTCAGGAGTTGACCGAAGGTCCACGAGCCGCGCTTTCCAGCGTGGAAGAAATCGAACGCGTGGGATTTAAGGCGACGCTTTCCAAGGGCCATTTCGGTGTTCACGAAATCGACGAAGCGGTGCTAGACGGAATGAAAGAGTGGCTACCCATGGCGCCGCTGCACAATGCCGCGTATATCAAAGCAATTGAAGTGATGCGGGAAGTTTTGCCAGAAGCGCGTTTCGTGGGAGCCTTTGAAACGGCGTTCCATCGAGAAATCCCTATGGAACGAAAAATTTTTGGCGTACCATATGAATGGTACGAAAAATACGGCGTCCAGAGGCTGGGATACCATAGCGCTTCCCACGGATATATTGCGGATGTTTTAAATAAAGAAAAAACGGAGTATGCCGCAATCTCCTGCCATTTGGGCGGTAGCAGTTCAGTGTGTGCCATCCTGAATGGGAAAAGTGTGGATACCAGTTTTGGGATGTCGTTGGAATCCGGCTTGATTCACGCAAACCGTACCGGAGATATCGACTGTGGGATGGCCGCTTTTCTGCGAGGACAGGGACTAAGCGAACAGGAAATTCAAGAAGGCTTCCAAAAAAAAGGTGGACTTCTGGGCATTTCCGGCGTCAGCAACGACATGCGCTATGTTATCGAAGCAGCTGACAACGGCAATATTCGGGCCAGACTTGCCATGGAAGTGTTCGTGACAGGAATCGTCCATTACATCGGCGCGTTTTATCTGGATTTAGGTAGATTGGACGATTTGGTATTTACAGCGGGAATTGGCGAACATTCGGCTCGCATCCGCCGCATGGTGTGTGAAAAACTGATGCCCATCGGCGTCAGAATGGATGAGAAAAAGAATGAAGATTGCCACGGAGAAGGTGTTATTTCTACCGAAGATTCCGCTGTCTGTGTTCGGGTTATTCCAACGAATGAAGAACTGGGGATCGCGCGTAGGACGTATGAAATACAATAAAAAGCAAATCAGAACCGAATCGGTAAGAAATCAATGTGAATATCAAAGATTACCGATAAGGTTATAGAAAAATATAACATCGAAAAACGGGCGTAATCACGAAAGTGGATTGCGTCCGTTTTTTATTTTTTTTGGTGTGGCATAAAATGCATGGCTGCCGCTCTCCGCCAGTAGCGATTTGAAATTTTATATTTCAAATCGACTGGAGGAAAAACGATGGCATACAACCATCGAAAAGCAGAAATAGAATGGCTCAATTGGAAAGAGAAAGAAGAAAAGCAGATGAGGGAGCTGGGCATGGATGAGGATACCATCCAGCGCCTGCATACATACGACTGGCAGCAGTTCAAGGCGGAAAGGAATTTTTATGAATGGCAGTCTTTTACAGATGAAGATGTTGAGGAGATTCCAGAAACAGCTGCCAGAGAACTAAAAAATATTGATGATCTATTAAACAGTATTGAAAATCAAAAGGTTTTTGAAGTCCTAAAAAAGGTAGACAAGCTCACACTGAAAATTTTACTTATGAGGATGGAGGGGTACAGCGACTCAGAGATTGCCCATGCAGTGGGGCTAGATAAGTATGCGGTCAGCATGCGCATTTATCGGCTCCGGAAAAAACTGAAAAAATATTTTTAATGTGCGTTATATTTTGTCCTTTCCCGCTGGCTATAAGATGAACGACGGAAATTCTGGAGTTCATCTGTAGCTTGACAACCGTATACCAGCACGGCAGGTACGTTCCCGTCCATACGAGCGACACCGGGGAAAACGCCATGACGTGCAGACCGCAACACTGCCGCCTTCCATGGAGGACGGTGGTGCTGTGGTCTGCACCGAGCGATCCATTTTGCCCGAAAAAAAGCCGGAGCGGGCTTTTTCGCCACGACTATGGAACAGGGATGTGACACACCAGTTGCCCGGCACAACAGACCGGGTGGCCGACTTTGGGTTGTAATCAGTAAGACCCCTGGGGAGCCAGTGAGCGGATGCAAGCGGACATCATCACCAGTCGTGTTCCCATGTGTACGGGGGGCGAGCTGCAAATACGGCACAAAAATCAAATCAGACGATGAAAACGACGCTGTCGTTGGCGTCAGATCGGTGCGGCGCAGAGCGGGACTCTGCGCCGCATCCGTTTGCCGTCAACGGCGGATGAGACTGGAGAAATGCTGTATGGAACAACAAACGTCTTTTGAAAAGGCACACGCCATGGTGGATCATATCTTTCGGGTGTTGCTGCCCGAACACGGCCTTATGATACGGGAAGCGCAGATCATGCTGTGCCATGAAATGCTGGATACACTGTTCGAGGGGAAAATCGCACTCTGTGATGCAGGCGTAGGCATTGGGAAAACGCACGCCTATCTGACAACATGCCTGCTGTGGCAGCGATTTCGTCCTGTACATCTTCCGGGCACAGTGGTAATCTCCACATCCAGCATTACTCTTCAGAGGGCAATCGTGAGCGAGTACATCCCATTTCTATCGCGTGTGCTTTTGCAGGCGGGGATACTGGAACACCCGATCTGTGCAGTAGTACGGAAAGGAAAAGAGCGGTTTGTATGCGAAGCAAGACTTGCGGAGCGCACGGCGCAGGTGCGCACAAAAGCAAATATCAGCAGACGGCAGGCGGCTTCTCTTCGAATTTTGGAAAAAACATATGACCTGGACGAGGCGCCGGGCCTTTCGGGCTTTGACCGCCGTCATGTATGTGTACCGCCCATGTGTCCGCGGAACTGTACTATGCGGGACTTTTGCCGGTATCAGCAATATCTGAGGGAATCACGCGGTGCGGAAGTTGTGATTCAAATCTGCAACCACAATTATCTGCTGGCCGACGCAGTACACCGCCAGCAGGAACTGCGGCCTCTTTTAAAGGAGCACCATGTTCTGGTGGTGGACGAAGCGCATAAGCTGCCGGAGGCGGCACGCCAGATATACAGCCGGAGCGTATCGTGGGAGGATATGCGCGGAGTGTGCGAAGCGCTGAGAAGAGAGCGCTTTGTTTCCATATCAGAACGGCTGGCTGAAAAGCAGGCGGTGCTTATGGCAAGCCTTTCGCGCCTGGAGCATCAGCAGGAAGAAACGAGTGTTGCATTTGAGCTCACTCCGGAGCGCACCCGCGCGCTGGACGCTACCATCGCCTGTCTGCGGCAAACAGCCGTTCAGCTTGCCCCGTACCTGCCGGGATGGCTGCTCCACCAGCTGGAAGGAATGGGGGATACGCTTGAACTGTTCCGAAACCAGGACCCGTGGTATGTTCTGTACATTCAATATAGCCATTCTGGTACGCCGGCGCTCTGCGCGGCCAGCCGGGAAACTCCCGTGCAGCTTGCGCGGGCGCTGTGGGCGTCCGGCAGACCGGCGATCCTTACCTCCGGTACGCTTGCAACAGGCGGGAACTTTGCGCGGGCCGAACAGATGCTGGGATTGGAACAGTGTGGCCGAACAAAAAAATTTGTGGCGTTGTCGCCGTTTGATTATGAGCGGAATTGCCTGCTGTACATTCCGAAAGATATGCCGGACAGCAGAATCGGGACAGAAGCGGAGTACCTAGCCCGACGCATTGAAGAATTGATCATAGCCACGCATGGTCATGCGCTGGTATTGTTCACATCGTACAGCTTGATGGGAGAAGTGCATACGCATTTGCAGAACCGTCTGCCGTTTCCATTACTGGAGGCGTGGCGGAACGGACATCAGGCCGTCCGACTGTTCAAGAACCTTTCCAATGCAGTACTGTTTGCAGCGGGGCCTTGTTGGGAAGGGATGGATTTTCCCGGAGATATGGTGTCGCTGCTGGTGATCGCGCGCCTGCCGTTCCCCGTACCGGACCCGGTCAGTGAGGCGGAGCGGAAGCAGTATCACAGTTTGCAGGAATATATCCGTGCAGTGGTGCTGCCGGACATGCAAAGTAAGCTGCGACAGGGATTTGGACGGGCAATCCGCACGGAAACAGATACCTGCGTCGTGGCGGTTTTGGACAGGCGGGCAGCCGAGGGGCAGCGGTACCATGCGGCTGTGCTGGAAGCCCTGCCGAAGTGTAGGTTATCAGACAGTTTAGAGGATGTGGCCCGATTCATCCGGGAACGGAAGACACTGGAATATTTTCAGCAGTGAAAGTTTTTCTTTATACTACATTATATATGGAGTTGGTACAATGCATCAACAACAGTTGACGGATGAACATGAATTGAAACTTTGGGCATATGCCCGCAGCAGTTCATCTCGCCCCAGCGTTTTGATTCAGCAGATGCAGGGGCTGCTGGCCGATGCGGAACGCAACCATTGGACTGTTGTGGGAACGTCGCAGGACATGAGCACAGGCAGGACGCTGGCTCGCATGGGATTGCGGGAGGCACAGAGCGCGGTGCGGCAGGGGCTTGCCAATGGGATTCTGATAGAAGATGTTGGCCGGCTGAGCCATGAATACAGTACGGCGCTGCGCGTCCTGGAGTTTTTGCAGGATCACGGCGCTGTTTTAATTTGTACACAGGCCGATGTGCGTTATGAACTGTACATCAAAGGGTTGTCGCAGCCGCTGCAACAGCGGGCGATGTCTAAAGGGGGGATAGTTCCGTGGTGAACGAGACAAATGACACGAAAAACAACACACCTGCCGCATATCTCGTTGCGGAAGTTTGTTACTGCATGGCGTTTTTTATGTTGAAAAAACTTCTGGAACAAAAAATACTTTCACCGGAAATTTGCCAACAGATAAATGTTGCTGTTGCCGAAAAGTACGGCGTTTTGCGGCTCAATATTTAGTGGTTGTTGTAATAGCTATCCCGGCCCAATCATGATAATGTTGGTGTGACAAAAAAGATGTCCGGCAGGGAAGGAAGTGACAAAAGTGCCGCAGGTCAGAGTCATACCCCCGCTCCCCGAACAGGTGAAAAAATACGGGTTGCTGCCTATGCCCGAGTGAGCAGCAACTCAGCTGATCAGTTGAATTCTTTTATTACACAAGTAGAGTATTATACTCAATACATCCAATCAAAGTATGCGTGGGAGTTTGCAGGATTATATGCAGATGAAGCTGTTACAGGCACGGCTACAGACAAGCGCACGGATTTCCAGCGTTTGATCGAAGATTGCAGAGCCGGAAAAATAGACCGTATACTCGTTAAGTCGATTTCAAGATTTGCCCGTAATACGTTGGACTGTATCCAAACCGCTCGGGAGTTAAAGTTATTGGGCGTAGCAATAGAGTTTGAAAAAGAAAACATTGATACAGGAAATATGGGAAGTGAAATGCTTCTCAGTATTTTGGGGTCGGCTGCACAAGAAGAATCACTTTCAATCTCCAAGAATATAAAATGGAGTATTCGAAAGAGAATGCAAAGTGGAGATTTTCTGACATGCCGTGCGCCGTATGGGTATATATTAAAGGGTAATACCTTGGAGATTTTTCCACCAGAGGCGGAAGTCGTACATTTCATTTTTTGTAGCTATCTGGCCGGCATGAGCCTTGAAGAATTGGTGCATGAACTTAATCGGCGTAAATCACCGAAGCGGTGGGAGTCCAAAGGATGGCACGTCTATCATGTGCGATATATTCTTACAAACGAAAAGTATGTAGGCGACGCATTGGTCCAGAAAAAATTCACTCCGGATGAGTTGCCGTTACAGTTGCAAAAAAACATTGGACAACTTCCCCAATACTATATTGAAAACAGCCACCCTGCAATCATTTCCCGACTGGATTTTGATAGGACGCAGCAGCTCATCCAAGAAAAGAATCATACAAGCTCCTTGCGGCAGGAATATCCTCTCAGCCAGAGAATGATTTGCAGTGATTGCGGTTCCGTTTTTAAAAGACGGTCTGCATCTGGAACCTGGATTTGCAGGAAACATTATAAAGATAAAGCGCAATGCCCGATGATGCCTGTTTCAGAAGCAGATGTCTATCGGGCATTTTTACATCTGTTCAATAAACTGCTGGAACATCAGGAGAAGATTTTTAAACCGTTGATTTCGGACTTGGAAAGATTAAAAGCAAAGAAAGGGACAGATGAACGCTTGATGTCAATTGACAAACAGATGGTTGAACTTATGAGGCAACATCACACGTTGGCCCGACTTCGGACAAGAGGATGTATTGACGACTCGATTTTTATTGAGCGCACAACTCGGATCAGCCAAAAACTGAATGTACTTCGCAGTGAGGCCAAACAGTTTTCCGATAAAAGCAATGTGGATAAGGTGTTAGAGAAGACAAATTATATCCTTGCTCTGCTGGAGAAAGCAGAGCCATTGTCCCAATTTGACGAGGAGATTTTTCTATCTATGATTGAGAAGATAGAGGTCGGTCAACAGTGTTTTTCATTTAAGCTGCTCAACGGGTTACTGTTAAAGGAGGATCGGTAGAGCGTGAAAAAACAACGATATCTCCCCTTTGGTTACCAGATGCAAGAGGGGCAAATCACAATTCATCCGAAAGAAAGCAAATTGGTTTCCAATATATTTATCTCGTATATGAATGGAGATACGTTGCAGAGCATCGCCAACCAATTACAGTTGAAGGGGATTCCGTATAGTGAGACAAGCGGAATTTGGTCTAAGCATATGGTACGAAGAATTTTAGAAAATGCCAAGTACTGTGGACAAGACGGATTCCCGGCGTTGATCGACCGAGATGTTTTTACAAAGGCTCTGAAACTCCGTCAACAGAAAGCACAAACACCACTCTCAGGAATTGGTGATATACGCAAATATATGGCCTGTGCCTGCTGTCATTCAAAATTGAAAATAGACCTTGGTACACGCGGGAAGATATATTGGAGATGTCATTCCTGCGGAATTCGGATAGGGACGATACAAAATGAAGTTTTGATTGAAGCGGTATTTTCGTATATGAACGATTGCATACAGAATCCAGATATCTTTAAAAATACATCAGAGCGGGAAAACAGTATTTCATTGCAGATCGGAAAACTGACACAGAACATATGCCGTGCTATGGAATGCCGAACCACGACAGTAGAGGAAATTATGCCATTGATCTTTGAAAGGACTCAAACGCAGTTTGAAAATTTGAAAACGCTCCGGTATGATCCGGACACCTTGAGATTGCATCAGCTTTATGAACAGAGTACGGAGTTGGAAGAAATCAATACAGAACTGGTAAAAGAGAGCATACAAAATATTTTGCTGTCGCCTATGGGAGAAGTCCAGCTTTGCTTTATCAACGGGCAAATTTATCCTGAACGAAAAGGAAAATGAGTATGAAGTCCAAAGTGGTAAGAGAAATCCCTGCAAACCCATTTTTACGAGATGCACGGAAATTGAAAAAGAACCTCCGTGTTGCAGCCTACTGCCGTGTGAGTACAGAGGAAGAAGAGCAGCAAAGCAGTTTTGAAATTCAAGTTGAATACTATACAAACAAAATTGCTTCTCATGATAATTGGACTCTGGCAGGAATTTTTGCGGATGACGGGATTTCTGGCGTACATGTGAAAAATCGGACGCAGTTTTTAGAGATGATAGAATTGTGCAAAAAAAAGAAGATCGATTTAATTTTGACAAAATCTATTTCGAGGTTTGCACGCAACACCTTGGAATGCATTCAGTATGTTCGAATGCTAAAAGCTCTCGGGATCCCTGTGATTTTCGAAAAAGAAGGAATCAATACAGCCGATATGACCAGCGAGATGCTTTTGACATGTCTGAGCTCCTTCGCACAGGCAGAAAGTGAATCGATCAGTCTCAACGTAGCCAGAGGAAAAAGGATGGGGTACAAACAAGGAAAGTTTTCTTTCCGCTATACGAACTTTTTAGGATATAGAAAAGGCGCTGATGGGCAACCGGAGATCGTACCTGCGCAAGCAGATGCGATACAGATGATGTTTCAAAGCTATCTAAATGGTGACAGCCTGTTTAAAATCAAGGAAGCTCTTGAAAACAAAGGGATTCTTACGGCAACGGGCAAAAAAGAATGGACCACACAGGCAATATTGCGGATCCTTCAGAACGAAAAGTATATGGGAGACGTTCTGCTGCAAAAAACATTTACAGCAAATTTTTTAGAGGGGAAGCCGAGAAAAAATAATGGAGAACTGCCACAGTATTACATTGAAAATAACCATCCAGCTATCGTCACAAGAGAAGTGTTTCATCGTGTGCAGGAAGAAATTGCGCGTAGAAAGAGTAAAAGACCGGCATCCCAAAAGAAATCAAAAACAAATCGGGGGAAATTCACCAGTCAATACGCACTTTCTGAGCGCCTGGTCTGTGGAACCTGTGGCTGTTATTATCGTCGGGTGACATGGAATATTCACGGCCGAAAGCAAATTGTATGGCGCTGCATCAACCGTTTGGAGTTTGGCAAAAGATATTGTGGAAACTCCCCGAGCATTCCAGAAGAAGCACTGCATGCAGCAATCGTCAAAAGTATTCAAAGCCTGTTGGATGGGCGTCAGGAGGAACTTGCAAGTTGCTTACAAGAAACAATAGAAAATTATTGGTGCGACGATGCAGCGACAAGTCCTCTTGCCGTACAAAACAAATTGGATCGGCTGAATCGTGAATTTGACCGTCTCCTTTTATTGAACGGTGATGAAGAAAATGTTTTTTGGGAGAAAAAGCTCCAGAAAATCAATAATGAAATACTCTCTTTGAAGCAAGAGGTAATGAAATACTTTCTTTGAAGCAAGAGGTAAAGTATACTGAGCGGCAAAATGTACAAAACAGAGACAAAATGGACAAATTGCGGGAGGTCATGGAATTGCTTTCAGCAGAGAATATGGAAATTACCGAATATTCCGATGTTCTGGTCTGCCGGCTTATTGAGCAAATAACTGTTTTATCAAAAACGGAGATTCGAATACGGTTTGTGGGAGGATATGAGGTCGAGCAGAAACTTTTAATATAGAGCAAATGTAATCAGGAACTTATCAGGTGGGTCAAGCGTGTCGAGATAATTTTCGATTACTATTCAAACGGGTTATTTTCCATTTTGAAGACTGCTGAAAAGGTTGAATAGAGGTCGAAATCAGGAACTCAAAAATGAGACATCCAAAATTTGACCTCTTTTATTTTCTGTAAAACCACGGGGCAAAGCCGTTTTCCAGGCTTTGCATTTTTGTATGTCGAAAACCACTCGCTAGGCGAGTGGTTCAAAAGAAGACTAATGTCGATAATGGGAAAAGAAAAACTCCCTTTGCTATACTGGAAGTGCGGTCTGCGAACTGCACAAGCAAGCAAAGGGAGGACATTCGAAAATGAACGACGTAAATAGTTTATCGCATAGCAGTTGGAATTGCAAATATCATGTAGTGTTTGTGCCAAAATACAGAAGGAAAGTGTTCTTCGGAGAGAAAAGAAGAGAAATTGGAAGCATTCTGAGGACGCCGTGCAATTGGAAAGGGATCAAGATTATCGAAGCGGAGGTATGCGCGGACCACATCCACATGCTGATCGAGATACCGCCAAAGATAGCAGTAGCAAGTTTTATGGGGTAGCTGAAAGGAAAAAGCAGCCTGATGCTGTACGAGAAGTTCCCGGAGCAAAAATAGAAATACCGGAACCGGGAATTCTGGTGCCGTGGGTACTATGTGGACACGGCAGGGAAAATGCAAAGAAGATACAGGAGTACATCCAATGTCAGTACGAGCAGGACAAAGCAGGAGAGCAGCTGACCATGCCAAACTTCTAAAGTGCCCGTTTACGGGCGGCAAGTAACGGAACTTTCGCGGCTGGCAGACCGTACTTGCGCGACGTGACGCGCGTGCTAGTATTCTAGGGCTATGCCCGCATATGAAAAACCCCCGGCTTTGCCGGGGGATATTTATTTATAAAGTGAGACACTCTGACAGAAAGATTCCCTTTTATATCTATTTCTATAGCATACTGTGCATCTCTTGCAAGCGTAAGGAAAGTACGTATGCTGTCGAAGCTGTCAAGGTGGCCGATGCTTAACCCGATGACGACGGAGCAGCGGATTGCCGAGCTGCAGACGAGCGTGCGCTATAGCAGAACTTCCGTAAGCAGGGAGCGCGTGATGTCCGATTGGCGGATCGCTATGGCGGAACAAAAGCAACCCAAGCGGCTGGTTGACAGCAATGAATCGCTGCGGCGCAAGAACAAGTACGGAATGATCCGGGACGAACAGGACGCTACCGTGGAATAAATCGGCGGCACGACGGCCGCCAGTGACTGCCGGTGTGCGGCTCTCCCGCAGATGTGTTGACTGGTGACAAAATTTATGACTGTTGGGATTTTTAAGATGTAAAATGCAAATGGACATCCTTTTTTCTGACAGCTGCGTGGCGCATAAATATTGGTGGGATAGGAGTGACGCTGCGATACACTATATAAATAGAGCTTAAGAGAAATTTGGATTCGGTCCACACAGCACGCGCCATTTTGCTGTTTCCGCGCAGCCGCCGTAGATCGTTGGAAATAGACATGGGGCGTGAACCTCACGGCTATCTTGACAACTCTCCACGGCAAAATATCAAGCAATGGTTTGCTGCTGCTAGAACTCTGCACGAACCGCCAACAGAACTGATAAAACAGACCGAGACTGGGTTTTCGCCGCGCGGATTGGCCAGAGGAAAGCCTTATTTTACCGTGTCGCGTATCAGCAGCCTGTTGGGGAAGAATAGATTTTCAATGGGGGTGGATGGATCGGTGATTTTTCGCATCAGAATCTCGCCTGCCGACCGTCCCAGTTCAAACATGGGTACGGTGACGGTGGTGAGCGGCGGGGTGGTGAGTTCAGAAATCTGATAGTTGTTGTGGCCCATCACGGAGAGATCCTCCGGCACACGCATGCCAAGCCCAAGCGCCGCCCGCAGAACGCCGGTGGCCTTGTAGTCGTCAGTGCAGAACACGGCGGTGGGAGGATGGGCCACTGTGAGGAGCGCAGTAACGGCGGACACGGTTTCTGACACCTCGTAGCTGGTAGAGGCAATAAGGGTGTGGTCTATCCGCAGGCCAGCCTCGGTGATGGCCTCAATATAGCCATCGTACCGTTTGCGATTGGCTGCATAGGAGAGTGGTGCATGTACCAGCCCGATTCGGCGGTGGCCTCGCTCCAGCAAAAAGCGCACAGCCTGATAGGCGCTTTGTTTGTCATTGGTAGACACCGTGTTGAACGGCGTCGTGTAAATATCGGGATTATCGGGTGGATATCCGATGAGTACAAAAGGGCAGTCTTCCTCCAGCAGGCGGCTGAGGAGCGGATCATGTACGAAAGAGCCGACCACGATCACACCTTGCACCGCACCCGAGCGAATCAGCTTAATGCAGTGTTCCAACTCCATCGATTGTTTTAGATCCGTAAGTAAAAGAGTACTGTACTCTTGCTTGACCAGCGTGGATGTGATGCCCTGCAGGATAACGAAAAAATCTGGATTAGAGAAAGCCTGGTCCATGGTGCGGCCCATAACCACCGCGATGTTTTTCAGGCTGCGCGCCTCCAAGCTGCGTGCCACGATGTTGGGTGTATAGTTCAGTGCCTTGATCGCCCGCAGCACCTTTTTTCGGATGGGAGGAGAAACGTTGGAGGCGTTGTTGGCCACCCGGGACACCGTAGAAATGGATACCCCGGCCAACCGTGCTACATCCTTGATGGTGGAGGCCATCGCTCATCCTTCTTTCATGCCCACGCAGCGGGCGGATTATAGTGGAATGCAATAGGGGGAAATCAATAAAACGTTTTCTGGGATATATTATAATTTTTTTGTTTCAGAAAAACAATAGATATAAATAAAAAAGATGGATCTAATCCGGATTTCGCAAAATAAATAATCATATTGAATAATTATTTTATACAAATATTGATATATTTACACAAAATGTTGAAGAATATGAAAATTGAAGAAAACAAGAGAAAATAAATGATATAGTTAGATAAATAGATGCAATTTCATTTAAACGCTAAAAACAGGCTTTTGAAAAAACGTTTTCACGATTTATGCTGAAGCTGTCAGAGACAGACAGCAAACGTCTGTGAGTTTCAACCAGATTGCCGTCCGTCTGCGCCGGGCGGCAAGACAACAGAAATGGAGGAAAAAGATGCACAAACACACAAAGCGTTGGACAGCTTTTGCAATGGCGATGACCCTGATCTTAATGTTGCTCACGGGGTGTGGGGCACAGCCCGCTCCTTCTGTGGTCAGCTCGTCCGCCGCCCCGTCATCCGGTGGAGCGTCCACCGTGGACGGAGAGCAGGTCGTGCGCATGTGGACTTTCCTGGACCCAGAGGCGGACAACGGCCGAAGCAAAGCGCTCAAACAGATGATCGAAACTTTTGAGTCGGAAAACCCCGGCATCAAGATCGTGGTGGAAACGCAAGATTGGGAACAGATGACCCCCAAGTTTTTTGCCGCACATGCGGCGGGCAATGCGCCCGACATCATCTGGTGCATCATGGATGAAATGGGTGCGGCCCTGGACCTGGGGGCGTTGGAACCTTTGGAAAACCTCTTCCTGAAGGATTGGACGGAGGAGGAGATTGCGGATATCGACGACTCATTCTTTAATTTTGGCGTGAGGGACGGCAAGCATTATCAGATTACCCATTCCCGCAACTACATGGCCATGTATTACCGCGCAGACCTCTTTGAGGAAAAAGGGCTGGAAGTGCCCAAAACATGGGATGAATTTATTGAAGTGTGCCAGGCATTGACGGAAGTAGATTCGGAAACTGGTATTCAGCGCTATGGCTTTGGCCAGGCATTTAACGTGGACAAAGTAGATCCACAAATCATGACCAGCCTGCTGCTGGACACGCAGGGCAACTTGTTCACTGACGATGGCAAGGCAAACTGGGCCAATGCCGCAGGCGAGGAAGCGCTTCAGTTCCAATTGGACTGCATCACCAAGTACGGCATCACGCCGGAAGCAGCGGTGAACCTGACTGGTGAAGAGTTGTTCACCGAGTTTGCAGCCGGAAAATACGCCATCATCACAGGCGGTGCCGTGCGTGTACCCACTGTGCGCGCAGACGTTCCCTTCGAACCCAGCGCTGTGCAGCTGATGCTGTATCCTTCTGCCGACGGCAACGGAAATTCCCCCAGCACCATCAACGGCTGGTGCGTGGGCGTATGGTCCGGCAGCAAGGTCAAAGAGGCCGCCGGGAAATTTGTAGAGGCTATGATGAGCCCTGAATCCGATGAGTTGTGGGTTACTCTGGGCGGTCAGCTGGCCATCCGCAAATCCACGATGGAAAAACTCGGTGATTTCTATGAGGACCCCAACAACCGTTATTTGACCGTTGTGGCAGACGGCATTACAAACGCCGGTTGGCCGCAGCCTACGGATTATCCCGTGAGCTCCTGGAAGAACGACCTTAACCGCGCCGCACAGATGGTGATGGTGGACGGAAGCTCAATTCCGGATGCGCTGGCCAGTGTTGCCAAAGATTTTGACGAGCGCAACGGTGGCTGACGCGCCTGCGGCCCGCAGGCGCCGGACATGAAACAGCAGGCGCGCGGAGCGCCGTGCGGAAAGGCGCCCTTTCCTATACGATGGGCGCCTTTCCTTTATCCGGCGGCCGAGTGCGCGGCCGCGGTGGAAGGAGAGGATATCGTTTGAAGATCAAAAAAACGCTGCGCGATTATCTGGGGCTGTTTCTCACACTGCCTGGGATGTTTCTCATCGTTATGATACTGGTCGTACCGCTTTTCTGCACTGTGTACAGCAGCCTTTTCAAACTGGATCACCTGCAGAATGGGGGATTTGTAGGCTTTAAAAACTACGTGACATTGTTTCAGGATCCGGGCATCTGGGCTTCCTTCGGTATTACGATTTTGGTAACGTTGGTATCGGCAGGCATCTCCATGGTGCTGGGCCTGGTGTTTGCGCTGTGGATCGACCGGCGTACCGGTGCGGTGGCGTATTTGATTCAGCTCATCGGCCTGCTGCCCTGGGTTATCTCCATGATGGTAGGCACAGTACTCTGGCGCTGGATTTTGAACGGAGACACTGGTTTGTTTAACTATTTCCTACGGTGTTTGGGTATTGCGCCGGTCGCTATTTTTGAAAATAAAACAGCTTCGCTCGTCACGCTCATCGTGGTGATGGCATGGCGTACCATCGGCTATTCCATGGTGATGATCTTGGCAGGGCTCAAAGGCGTGGACAAAGGGTTGTTGGAGGCTGCCCGTGTGGATGGCGCCAATACCTGGCAGGCACTTATGCGCATCAAGCTGCCGCTCATTAAAACGCCCATGCTGCTGTCCACCATCGTGCTCACCATGAGCAATTTCAACAATAACACGGTGCCGCTCATCCTGACGGGCGGCGGCCCGGGCACGGCCACCAACGTGATCTCGCTCGAGCTGTACCGCATGGGTTTTACCTACTACAAATTCGGTCTGGCCTCGGCGTTGTCAGTGCTGGTGTTTTTGGTCAATATCGTATTTGTGGTGCTGTATGTGAGGATGATCAAATATGACGTATAAAATTGCAGAAAAAAAGCGTCTTGCGCAGCGCGCCCGGGCCAGCCGGCAGCGCGCCTCGCTGCCAGAGATCGTGCTGCTGCTGATCATGCTTGTGGTGAACTCTACCCCTATTTTGTGGGGGCTGGTTACGTCACTGAAAACACGGCGCGAAATTTTGGTGTATCCCCCGAAGTTTTTCAACTTCACACCCAGCCTGGAGCACTACTTCAACGTGTTTCGCAACGGGTTAGATATAGGTATGCGCAACAGCCTGCTCTATTCGGCATGCACCATTGCTCTGGGCCTGGTGCTGGGCCTGCTGGCCGCCTATGGCTTTGAGCGCTATCATTTCCCATTTAAAAAAATATTGTTTTACATCGTGATCGCAGGCATCCCGCTGTCTATTGGCAGTGCAGCTATGCTGATCCCCAACTATTTGTACATGATGGAGCTCGGCCTTACCAACAAATGGTATACGCTGATTCTGCTGTATACCGCATACAATCTGCCCATGGCGATATGGATCATGAAGGGCGGCATTGAGGCCATTCCTCTGGAAATCGAGGACGCGGCACTCATTGATGGCTGCAGCCGGGCTTATATTATCGGCCGGTTGATTCCGCGTCTGATTCTGCCCTCTATTGCATCTTCAGCACTGTTCCTGTTTATCGGCGCGTGGAACGAGTTTATCACTGCTGCCGTAATGATCGATTCGCCGGAATTGCGTTCCATCCAGTTGGTAATCTATTATTTCCGCGGCTTTTTCGGTACCGACTGGGGCGCGCTGATGGCCTCGGCCATGATTGCGGTGCTGCCTATTCTGGTGGTGTTCTCGTTCCTGGGAAAGCTGATGGTGTCCGGACTTACACAGGGAGCCGTAAAGGGCTGAGGAGGAAAAGTATGCAGAAGAAAACTGCGCAGGCCGTCCGCTGCGACGTAGCGGTGCTGGGCGGCGGCGTGAGCGGAGTAGTCGCGGCACTGGCAGCGGCGCGCCAGGGCGCACACGTGCTGCTTGTGGAGCGGGAGGATTTTCTGGGCGGAGTGCTTGTGTCGGGCCTGGGGACTCTTGGCTTTAAAGACCGCGCGGGCAATACGGTCATAGGCGGTATCGCCCAGGAGATCGTGGACCGTTTGGGCCGAATGCACGGCACGCTGGGGCACAATCCATGTCCCGTTCTAAACAGTCTTACGCCGGTAAACGCTGCGCTGGTGCGGCTGTTGCTGTTTGAAATGTGCGGCGAGGCTGGCGTGCAGATGCTGCTGGGCTGCACGTTTGTGGCGGGCAAGGTATACGGGCACCGTCTGCGCCGTGTGTATGTTCAGGGCCGTGCCAAGCGGTTTGAGGTGGAGGCACAGGTGTTTATCGATGCCACCGGTGACGGCGACCTGTGCGAGAGCATTGGTATTCCCTTTGAGAAGGGAGGCCCCGACGGCGAGTTACAGCCCGCCTCTTTGATCTTCGCCGTGTCGGGGGTGAAGAAAGAAAAACTGCTGGAATATGTGGAGCGCTATCCCTCCGAAGTGGAAACACCGCAGGGATATGAGATGAATGTAGACGCAGCGTTTTTTCGAACGGTGCAGGGATATAACCTGCTGGGGCTGGACGCACTAATTCGCCGCGCACGCGCCAACGGAGACTATGTGGATGTTCCGCGCGACCGCTTTTCGATCATCACGCATCCCAACGACGATACGACCATCATCAACAACACTCGCCTGACAGATTTCGACGGCACGGACCTTTGGCAGCTCAGCCGGGGCACCGGCGAGGCCTGCCGCCAAGTGGAGGAATTGCTCCAGTTCATGCCCAAATACATACCAGGCTATGAACAGTGCGCACTCTCCTTTATTGCACCGGTGCTGGGCGTGCGGGAGACAAGGCGCTTTTTGGGCCGTCGCTGTCTGCAGGAAAAGGATGTGCGCGCAGGGGCAATTCCAAGAGATACGATTGCGCTCTGCGGGTATAACGTGGACATCCATCACGGCCGGGATGAAGGCAGTGAACTATACATTGTGGAGCGTGGATACGGAATCCCCTACGGCTGTATGGTGCCCGGACAAATGGACTGCCAAATGTTTTCGAAAGTTTTTTTTTGAAAAAGTTTTTTTTCCGAAACTTCCATAAAAGGCGGGACGTCCATCCTCCCCAGGTCTTATCCGTTCTCGCTCCCTTAGCCCCGCTAAGGTAAGATACTGGGTGCAGACACTGTCAAGGAAAACTCTCCTACGTTTGTTTCACCAAGTCAGTCACACACTGTCTGAAGTGCCGCATCTCTCTCGATTGCGGATGCAAAGATAGACCTTTTAACGATTACCAGCAAACATACGAAGGAAAAATTATCCGGATTTCCTGAAACTTTTTTGTAATACTCTGAATAACAGATGTGTTACAAAGCATGTTTTTATAACGGAGGACACGGGAGGAAAAAGACAGACACATTATAATATTCGCACGCGCGTATAAGGACGGAAAAAGGAAGGGACCCATACGAAAACAGCAGACGGAAAACAAGAAAAGACGAAAAAACGGAAGGCAAACTTGCAAACTTGCAAAACTTGCAGCATCTCCACACCCACACACGTGCGCGTACATTATAATGCAACAAAATAATATGTTCCAGAATTCCACTCTATTTCTTTATTGTGATCTGTGAATGATCTGATCTCCTCCTGTTTTCTTGTTCACGCTTTTTCTCTTTTGCGAAATATATGCGTCTTGATGAGGAGATTTCTTTAAAAGACCATTACTACAGCCAGTGCCGGCTGAAGAACAGCAGCTGGCAGGTCTTCTGGCAGGACAGTGCCTCGGAACAGGATGCCATGCCGTGCGTCTTCATACAGTTCATATGTTCCGAAAGGTTAGTAACATGTGTTCCGTAAAGTTAGTAACGTGTGGCCCTATACGTTACTAACATACAGGCCTGCACGTTAGTAACGTGTTCCATTTAGATTGATAACGCGTTATTCCTCATGCCGACAGCTTGTTCTCCCCAGGATTGTACAAGCTGTACCAGCATGATTGGCGGAAGGCCCGGCCTATACAAGTACCTGCTGAAGATTCGGGCAGTCATCCCTTTGCCACCTGTGTCTGTCCGATTCCGGTTTCTGTCTTCCGCTTTCCTTTTTTCTTCTTATACGGTCCCTCCTCTTTCCACCAAAGATCCTATCACATCTCTCCCTTTTCCCCGCTCCACTTTCTGTGCTCCGTCATGCTTTCCTCCATTTCAGCTCTCCCCTGCATCGTCCGTTTGTCCTCCTCCACCCTTGCTTGTCACATTCTCCTTATGTTCTCTCATTTTTCCACATTATAATGTACGCGCACGTGTGTGGGTGTGGAAGTGCTGCAAGTTTTGCAAGTTTGCAAGTTTCATCCCCACTTTATATCATAAAGGGAACTGAAAATAAATAATATTCTGGCATTTAGTCAATGCCCCCATAAACTATATAATTTTTTATTGCTATATTTGTCCTCATCAAATCATCAAAATGAATATAACTTCTACTATCATAACAGCTTCGGACGGAACACCCCTCTCCTTATATGATGTATGCCGGTTCCTATCCAAGCAGCAATGGAAACACATATTAAAACAATTGAAACAAGAAGGAATACATATAGAAAGAATAGAAGCTTATGAATATCCGGAAGTTCGAGACATCAAACATCTATTTATACGCTTTGAAAAAGAAAAAGAAGACACTCCTTTTTATTTACTGTCTCCGGAAATATTCTCTAAACTAACCAACGCGATAATACAAGAATACTCTTCAAATATAAAATAAAAAAAGTTGTACAATCCATTAAATTAGGATGAGATGAAAAACATCAACGGTCAAGGCAATGAAATTACAATTATTTTACCACATAAGAAAATAGATTGTATATCCTCCCATCATGAACAATTCAATCAAATCATCCATCAATCCCATATCATAATTACAGGAAACAACAATCATGTTTCCATGCATTTCGATTCAGAAGAGAATGTTGAAAAACTACTTCTTAACGAAGGTTTTCTATTGATTATCAAGGGAAACGATAACACGGTTAATTTAGGAACAATCATTTTACGCTATTCCAACATACTAGGGATGAGTGGACTAAAACTCATCATCGGCCAGTTGCCCGGTTTGGGAGCTGGTGTTTCAAGAGTTGCCAATAATTGTAGAGTTGATATAGGTAATCGTGTAGTTATCAATGGAGTTACTTTATATTTACAAGAAGATAAATCAAATGTTAGCATAGGAGAAGACAGTCAATTAAGCTGGGGCATTGATATTTGGTGTACCGACGCACATACTATAACAAATTTAAAGGGAGAACCGATTAATTTTGCTCAAAGTATAGAAATAGGCAAGCATGTATGGGTAGGGAAAGATGTAAAGATTGGTAAAAATACAAAAATACCCGATAACAGTATTGTGGGTTGGGGAAGTATTGTAACCAAAGTATTCAACGAACCGAATATAATATTAGCAGGCATCCCTGCAAAAATTGTAAAGAGAGGTATAAATTGGGATCGTAGATGCATTAATAAATACTTACTAGAATAGTATTTAGGGGGTCTGAAAAGATAGCTAGTCAGACCCCCGATTTGATAACTATTCCGTTAGAACTGGAAATAAATAAACGGCTGAATATCACTGCTCTTTATCTGTATAACCAAATAAATCAGTACTACCAACAATAATGCCTTTCCCAATAAAGGTAATTTTACCACTCCACGACAACACGCATTCTGCCAACTATCAGGAGCAAAATGCAGCAAATACCCTATTCCCATCAAAACAAACACTTTCCAATAACCTTCTATCAGCTGCATGAATACCTCGGGATGGAAAGCTGTACATATCTGCTTCAACATAACAACCGAAGCTTCAAAAGTCGTATTACGGAAAAATATCCAGCAGAAACAAACAAAATTGAAAGTAACAAGAACTGCAAAAAATTTACGAATGCCCTTACTGCCAGCCGTCTTAGGCTTATGCAGCAAGTTACGCCAGAATTTCTGTGCAGCCAGTGCTATTCCATGAAATCCCCCCCATATCACAAAATTCCAAGATGCACCATGCCACAAACCACCTAACAACATAGTAAGGCACAAATTAATATAAGTACGGACCTTCCCCTTGCGGTTTCCCCCCAATGAGATATAAAGGTAATCTCGTAACCATGTAGAAAGAGAGATATGCCAACGATGCCAGAAATCGGTTATACTATCGGCTTTATAAGGCGAATTAAAGTTCATAGGGAAACGGAAACCCAACAGCAAAGCAAACCCGATAGCCATATCACTATATCCGGAAAAGTCACAATAAATCTGTAAAGCATACCCATATACACCAAACAAATTCTCAACCCCGGAATAAAGAGCCGGATTATCAAAAATACGTTCCACAAAATTTACACTGATATAATCGGAGATTACAGCTTTCTTGAATAATCCGCTGATGATAAAGAAAACACCAGTGCCAAACATCTCCGAGGAAACAAACAGCGGTTGCCTGATTTGAGGAATAAAATCGCGGGCACGTACAATAGGCCCCGCTACCAGCTGCGGAAAAAAAGACACATAAAATGTATAATCCAGCAACCTGTTCAAAGGAACCAGCTCACGACGGTAAACATCTATGGTATAACTTAAAGACTGGAAAGTGAAGAACGATATTCCCACCGGCAAGAAAATATCCAACGGCTGGAATTTTCCATTCCACAAAGGAGCCAGTATCTGATAAAAGAAATTGGTGTACTTGAAATAACAGAGCAATCCTAAATTTATTCCCAGACTTGCCAGCAGCAAAACCCTCCGTTTCCATTGAGTTTCGGTATTCGCCATACGCCCTGCCAGCAAGAAATCCGTCACTGTCACCACCCCCAGCAAGAAAAAATAAAAACCGCTACTCTTATAATAAAAATAATAAGAAAACAGCGTTACAAACAGGATGCGTGCCGTATCCTTCTTCTGCAATAACATATAAATCAGGCTAAAGCCTAAAAACAGAAACAAAAACAAGCCGCTGCTAAAAATCATCGGTTGCTTGGCATTATAAGTCAATACCTCAGCCAGTTTACTCCAATCCAGTTGCCACATATTCATTATACGCTTTAATCAGTGCCTGATGTAATAAATTACCTTGTAAACGATATCCATCGGGAGTGAAATGAATGCCATCCGCACGAAGCATGTGGTGCTTCGTCCAGTTACGACAAGCATCTGTCTTTCCTCCTACTATATTATACATATCCCAAACTGCCATTTTATTCTCTTGTGCATACTCCTTTATAATACGCGCCGCCGTTACGGTTCTCGGATTAATGGTACGTGCACGACGACGTCCCACGTATGCTCCGGGAGGTATAGTCAGTAAAAAAGCCGCTTCAGGACAGGCTGCTTTCAACATACCCAACAGTCTGCCTATCTGCATTTTGTGAGCCTGAGCCAGATAACGGCGGCTATGTGCCTCATTGGTTCCAAAAGAAACAATAATCAGATCGGGATGCAAAGAAGCTATTTCTTTTATTTTTTCATCATCAGAAAAAGTAACAGAAGTAGCTCCATTAATGCCAATCATATGATAAACAATACCCGGTTCGCCCGTTTCATGTGCCAACCCACCGGTACGATATGAAATAACATCAGGATAAACAGCCTCAGCACCAAAATCATGTTCCAGACGATGACGGGTTATTAATGGATAAAGATGCCCCCGCACATGAGAATCACCTATATGGACTATCCGTACCGGTCCTGTCATATCATTCAACTTTTGAAAGAAAGGAGAAAGCGAACGGTTCTCATCTTCTATCACATTATCCAAAGAATGAGTAAAACTCGCCGGAAGTGAATCATGTACTGTTATCAGCCGCATACCCCGATGCATTTCCTTTGTTTCACCGGGTATGCGAAGCGGCTCCAACGGCCGGGACAATGCCGGAATAGCATCCTGAGCATAAAGACATGGAAACAGCAAGAACAGGAACAATACCATTGCTATACCGGACAGACCAGGAAATCTGTTATTCCTCCTCATAGGCTTTCCGTCTTTCATATTGCTCTTTGCCATACATCAATGTTTCAAATAAGATACCTGCCAAATGCTTGCCTCCCTTAAAATTGATATGGGTATAATCAAGATTCGCCATTTTTTGCCCGATCATATCGACAATGCTTCCTTGACCTCCCATTGCCTCATACATATTCCAAAAAGCGATATGGCTATCAGCCGCAATGGACTGTTGATAACGGATAAGATTCTTGACTCCGGGCATGGTGCGGAGATCTCCATTCTCGTTTTTATATTCACGGTCACCCACACTGACCAGTAAAATGCTGGTTTCAGGAAAAGCAGTCTTCAAATGTTCTATCACCGAAAGCATCCCTTTCTTATAGCCATCGTATTTTACTCCCCGTTCCGTAGCCACATTCAAACCATATTGGACCACAATCAAATCGTATGGACGAAGACGTTGGAAATCGCAAAGCGTATGTAAAGGAATACTACGTAAATGAAGCCCACTGCTACCACGTACGCTAAAATTATCCAAAGATATTCCCTGCCTGCCGTCCATAGCCACTCCATAGAAAGTAACAGAATCAGCTTGTTCCACACTCCACCGTACTTGTCCTATCCTTCCTCTCACCGAAACAGCCTGCACACCTCCTGTTCCTACTTCCTCATGTAACTCTCCTTCCGCAGCATTATTCACTTTAGAACGGACAGCGGCAAAACCTTTATTCAGGAAATAAAAAGTAGAAACCTCACAGGTATCCAGTCGGGAAGCGTATTTACTCTGTCCTTTCAACTGTACATAAGCACCTTCACGAGGAAAAAAATAATGTCCGGAAATATCTTGCTGCATTTTATCAAAACCAACGGAGTCATTGGATGAATGACTGCTCCATCCCCCAAAAGTATGGCGTACCGTAGGACGGTAACCGCTGATGGAAGAGGTTACAGGAACATATCCCACTCCGCAACCACCAAATTCTTGTTGAAGCATTTCGCGCAAATCGGCAGTAAAAATATCAGCTTCTATAAAAGAATCACCGAAGTAAGCGATACGCACAGGGCGTTTCATGGTTTTCACTTTGGAAAGTGCCTCATAAAAATGTTTCATTCCCCGCATGGTGGAATCCGAATAATCCTCAATACAGGTAATACCCGTTTTACATGTATCCACAAAAATAGGTTTTACAGGAGGAGGAAGGACAATGGTGTCGGAATCACATACTTCTTCTTCCACATCCGGACGGATATCAGCCAGCAGGTCCACCTTGCGCAACGGTTTGCCGCCCACCGACATGGAGGGGAGGAAATACAGCCCCATTAACACTCCTACTACAATAAGAGTGAGAAGAAAAGTGGCCGGTATATAGTTTTTCATATTGCTATATTTGTAAATTAACCGCAAAAGTAGTGATTTTTTAGACGGAGTACTTCATGATAGAGGCTAAAAAAAGAAAAAAGACTGCGCCAGAAAGAGGGCAACAGTCTTTTTCTTTAATGATGAAAAGACAGATTCAAATCGTCTTTTCTATGTTCCACACAAAAGCACGTAATCCCAATTGTTCGGTTTCCTTATCCATTTTATGCAAAGCGTCCAATAAAGGCTCCACTTTGGTATCATCTACCACTGTCATAATGGCCGAGCACATACTGGGCCACGCGTGACTGCCATAATGCGGTTCTCCTTTTACAGAGCCGCGCCCCTGCAACTGCTGCCAATAACTGAATCCACGACAATTCTGACGGTCCAACAACGCCAGAATACGTTCGTAAAAAGCTTGGTCGAAAGTGATGAAAACTGATTTCATTATTCCATTTTTTATTTTAAGTTCTGTCATCCGGTCTCCTATTCATTTCAATCCGGATAACAACTATATTAATTATTCTTTTTTGCCTTTGGTCATCTCCGTCTTATGTGCTTGATAATAGTCATTCAGTTCACGGGAAGCTTTCATCTTCTTACGGTTACGCTTGATACCTGTACCCGCAAATGAACAGTAGAGCACCGGAACCAAAATCAAGGTGAGCACGGTAGATACAGTCAAACCACCGATTACGGACACCCCTAAAGGCTGCCACATTTCAGAACCTTCCCCTCCTCCTATCGCCATCGGCACCATGCCCAGAATAGTGGTCAAAGTGGTCATTAAAACCGGACGTAAACGACTACGGCCCGAAACAACGACCGAATGAATAACAGACATACCCCGCTCACGACATAAGGTAATGTAATCAATAAGCACGATACCATTCTTCACTACGATACCAATCAACATGATACCTCCCAACAAACTCATGACATTCAATGTAGTCCCCGTTCCATACAATGCCATCAATACCCCACTGAATGCAAACGGAATAGAGAACATAATGATAAACGGATAGGTCAGAGACTCAAACTGGGCAGCCATTACAATAAATACCAATATAATAATCAAAACAGCCAAAGTTCCCAGATCGCTGAATGAATCCTGCTGATCCTCATAAGACCCTGCCACCTGGATACTGATACCGCCAGGTAAATCCATCTTATCAATAATAGACTCACCCGCTGCCACCACACTACCTAAAGGCGCACCTGAAATCACAGCAGATACTGTTACAATACGTTCACGGTCTTTACGTTCAATAGTAGGAGGAGCTGAACGCTCCACTACCGTGCCGATATCTTTCACCCGAATTGCTTTACCTTCATTGGTATAAATCAGAATATTCTCCAAACTTTCAATACTGGTACGGAACTGGGGAGCATAACGCACCTTGATATCATATTCGTCACCATCTTCCCGATAGTAAGAAGATAAAGCACCATTAACACGGTTACGCAGATACAAAGCTGCTGTAGAAAGATTCAAACCATGTAAAGCCAGTTTTTCACGATCAAAATCCACCTGATATTCCGGCTGATAATCCTGACGGCTGATATTCACCTCAGACACACCGTTCACTTTCAATAAAGCTTCTTTCAATTCAGCGGCTGCCTTATCTGTTTCTGTAAAATCATATCCATAGATTTCAAAATCGGCAGTGGCCTGTCCACCCATGCCTCCACTGCTACCACCCAAGATAACCTGGGCTTTATCCAGTTCGGGATAGGCTTTCAGATCCTCACGCATACCATCGCAGACTTCTGCCAACGTAACAGAACGCTGATCGGGATTATAAAGGTTGATATTGAATGAAATGATATGGCTACCATTATCCTGAATAGAAGCCCAAGTATTATCCGCATCAGCCTGTCCCACAGTATAGTTACAGATACGCATCACCCCTTCATATTTCTTCAGCCACCTTTCGGTCAGCTCCTGGGCCAATGCCTGGGCACGCTCTACGCGAGCTCCGATAGGCAATTGTAATTGAACAGAAATACGACTGTTGTCTTGTGACGGAAAAAACTCTGTACCAATTCCTTTCGCACAAATCAGGCTCAGCAGAAAGAACCCGAAACAACCGGCAATAATGGTCTTGCGGTGACGGACAGCCCAGTTCAAACGTTTCTGATACCAGTTATCCAATCCATCCAACGCACGTTCTATCGGTTTGTAGAATGTGACAAACCACTTACTTTGTTTTTTTTGCAAGCGAAGCATCTGCGCACACATCATCGGAGTAAATGACAGAGCCGAGATAGTAGAAATAGTCATAATGACACACATCATCCAGCCCAACTGACGGAACAAAACTCCCGACATACCACTGACCATCGTCAACGGGAAGAATACCGCAATCATGGTCAATGTGGATGCGATAACAGAAATTGCCACCTCATTTGTTCCATGGATAGCTGCCTGTTTCGGCTCGGAGCCACGCTCGATATGGGTCGTTACGTTTTCCAAAACAACAATAGCGTCATCCACCACATTACCAATCGCAATAGAAAGGCACGACAAAGAAATAATATTCAGAGATCCCCCATCCGTGATAGCCAAATAAATAAAGGAGGCAATCAATGACATGGGGATAGTGATACAGATAATCACCGTAGCACGCCAACGACCTAAGAAAACAAATACCACCAAGACCACAAACAGAATGGCATACATAATAGTTTCCGTCAAACTGTCGATGGTATTCAAAATATTATCCGAAGTGTTCACAATAACCCCCAGTTTCACATCACTGGGCAGTGACTTCTGTAACTTAGGCAACTGCTCCATTACTTTCCGGGAAATGTTCACTGAGTTTGCTCCCGATTGTTTCTGTACAACAATCATGGCTCCCTGCACCCCGTTATTATAGGTTTCCTGAGCACGTTCTTCTACAGAATCGACTACCGTTGCCACGTCACGCAAATACACCGAAGCACCATTGCGTATACCCACTACGATATTCTCCATTTCTTTCGGGTCCTTGAATTCTCCTTCCACACGCAAGGAATAGGTATTACTGCCCACATCGAAAGTTCCACCCGGAGTATTCTTATTTTCAGCCCCGACAATGGAACTGATGGTCTCAATCGTCAGATCATATGCTTCCAGTTTGTTGGGATCACAATAAATATTCACCTCACGCTTCGGCGCACCGGCAATGGACACCGTTCCCACACCGGGAACACGAGCCAAAGGATTTACTACATTATCATCCAATATCTTATACAGAGCCGGCTGACTTTCTTCTGCCTGAACGGACAACAGCAGGATAGGAATCATATCCGTACTGAACTTAAAGATAATCGGAGTATTGACTTCATCGGGAAGCTCCGAACTCACCATATCCAATTTATCACGCACATCATTAGTCAACACATCAATATCATAGCCATATTCGAATTCCAAAGTGATAACTGATATATTTTCTGAAGACTTGGATGTAATATGTTTCAAATTACTAACCGAGTTCAACGTATTTTCCAACGGACGGGTTACGTTGTTCTCTATATCGGAAGCACTGGCACCCTGATAAGATGTCATAACCATAATGGTATTGGTATCAATATCGGGATACAAGTCTACCGGAAGTTTCGACAATGAGAACAGACCAAAGATCGCTACGGCCAAAAAGCATAACGAGGTCATAATCGGTTTTTTAACCGCTCCTTCGTATAAACTCATGTTTGTTAAATTAAAAATTAAGAACTAAAAAATCATATATAGGTAAATAAATATGGAGTATTATCAACTAATTCTCAATTTTTAATTTACTGCCACTTCCACACCATCGGCCAAACGGGTCTGACCGGCAACCACCACCTGCGAATTATCCTCCACCCCGGAAATCAATTCATATTCGGTTCCCATCCGACGTCCCAATTCTACTTTATTATAGGAAACCTTACCGTCTTTGTAGACATATACATAACGGTCGCCCGAACCGGCACGTTTCACAATAGCCTGATCAGGAACCACCACATGCCGCAATGTACCAAAGCTCACAGTCACACGGCCAAACATTCCCGGACGTATACGCTGACGGGTATTAGCCAATTTTACCTCTACAGGAAAAGTATGAGTAGCAGCATCAATAGTAGGATACACCAAACTAACTTTCCCTTCGAACTCCTCATCACCATACACATCAAATTTCACCTTTACGATCATACCTTTAGTCACTTTCGGGAAATAAGGTTCGGATACATTGATCAACAGTTTAACCGGAGTGATCTGTTCAATGACCAACACAGGAGTGGAAGCGGAAGAATATAAATCACCGTTATCAAAATTACGTGCTGTAACCACTCCATGAATAGGGCTTAACAACTGCGTATTCTCCAACAAATTATTATAGGAAGTACGACGTACATCTAAAGCTGTTTTTGCTGCATCCCATTCAGATTTGGAAGCTCCACCCACTTTGTACAGTTCATCCATACGTCTGAATTCCGTTTCTTCATTTTCTAATTGCAATTTCATTTGTTTCAGATTTGCCGCATCCATTTGTACTAATTTCTGTCCTTTGGATACATGGTCTCCCACTTCAACAAAAATACGGTCTATACGCCCGGGAGAGGTCGGAGCTATATTATTTTTCGCTTCCGCTTCAACAGTGGCAGTATATTCCTCTATCTGATCTACATCGCGGGAAGTTACGGAAGCAAGCCGGACTACCGGTTTGTCCTCCATAGCGGTATCAGCAGCTTCCTTACTCTCCGTTCCACCTGAACATGCCCCCAGCATAGTTACCACCAGCCAAGCTACGAATTGAAAATATTTTCTCATACTGTTATCTTTATGTTAATGTATTATTGTTCCGTTACTTCATCAATGCCTAAGACTAAATCCAAATCAGCTTTAGCTACCAGATAGTCATAGATGGACTGGTTATAAGTCAGTTGGGCCTCTGTTAAAGCCACTTCCGAACTATTCAATTCCAAGATAGTTCCTTTTCCAACTTCATATCTTTTTTCGGCAATAGTACGCCCTTTCTCCGCCTGAAAGACAGCTTCTTTATTACTTACCACCTGTTCCGTACTAGCGGCCATATTATCCAAATAACCGGTAGCTTGCATAGTGAGTTGCCGCTCTGTATTGATACGGTTCTCTTCCAGTTGTTTCATCTGGATACGGGTCTGTTTCAATTGAGTAAAATTACTTCCTTTGAACAAAGGAATGCTTAGATTCAGGCCGATAGTAGAATAGGGCCTCCAATCGTATTCCTTGAACTTGAAATTATCATTCATTGAAGTATACATATATTGGAAACTGGCAGAAAGGGTCGGCATAAAGTTGGTATACTGCAACTTCAGCGTCTGCTTTAATTGCAATGCATTCAGTTCCAATTGCTTCAACGTACTGTTATTTGTCAAATTGTCTGGACGAGGCATTGCCTGACGAGTAAACATAGACATTTCATAATCCTTCAGATTGCCTTCAACCGCTACCTTTACATCAGACTCCATTCCCATCAAGACCTTCAACTGCAAATTTGCCAAATTCACTCCGTTACGGGCAGACACCACGGTAGGTTTCAAGCTGCGCATCTGCACATCCGCACTAATCTTATCATATTCACTGACAGTCCCCTGTTCATATTTAGCTTTCACCACATTATAATTATCTTCACTCTGCTTATAACTTTTAAGCAGCACTTCATAACTGTCCTGTGCCAAAAGCAACTGAAAAAATGCCTTGGTCACTTGATTTACCATATCCAGACGTGAAGCACGTGATTTCTCTACCGCCAGGTTCACATCTGTACTTGTCAAACTGATACTTTTGTAAAGAGCCGGAGCAAAGACAGGCAGACTGACAGACAGACCACCACTATAAGTATTATCTGTACCGACTTCAATCACCTCTCCCATCATGGCGAATGACTGCTTTTTTATGGCTCGTGAATAACTGCCCACCAAACTGGCTTCTGGGAAAAGACCGGCATAAGCTTCCCGGCGGGCTTCTTTCTTTAACAGGATTTCCTGACCGGCGACTTTAATGGTGGGATTGTCGCTCAATGCTATCCGGACTGCGTCCTGTAAGGTAATCCTCAATGTGTCTTGTGCTTGTGCACTTTGTATTGCTACATAAAGCAGCAAAAACAAGGTTAACGTAGGTTTGCAATAAAATTTCATTAACTATTATTCTTTATTTAGTGACTTATTTAATTTCTAACCATACTTATTATGTTCGTTTCCTTTTAAATTCAATAAAAAATTATCCACAATCTTCAACCCCTTTTCAGTGGAAATGCCACGCATATGCATAAATACAACTGTTTCATAAATTTCACCAAGCGAATAGGACTTGCATATTTCCGAATGCAACAACAAATCCATCTGCTCACATACCATAGCGCGTACAATATTATAATTTACATCATTTCTAAAAATGCCTTGTTCCACTCCTTTGCGATAAAATTCCATAGCCGAATCCAAATTCTCCTTCCGGCTTTCGTCAATGTAACGCATTACCTTGGGATATTTCTCAATATCCTCAAAGAATTTCCTGTTTGTATTCTGAAAATCCTGGGCACTTCTTTGAAAAAACTTCAAGAGGACTTCCAAAACATTCTCTGCTTTGGAAGCCACTTGAGTCATATATTCCTGCATCTCCTCCCGATGTAACTTCATGACATCAAGTAATAAATCCTCTTTGTCATGAAACAATTCATAAAGCGTACGTTTAGATATAGATAATCCGGCAGCAATATCATCCATTCTCACTGTTTTGACACCTTTCTGGGCAAATGATTTCGCTGCTGCCAAAACAATGTGTTCCTTCACTACCGTTTTATCCGTTCTTTTTTTCCTGACGCTATTCATTCTTAACATAAAGGGAGACAAAGATACATTTATTTTATAATACCCAACTTAGAACTTCTGACAAACTCTATCAGATGTACAATTTCAGGACTAGACGGAACCTGTTCTTCAATACGACGCAATGCATCCTCTGTAGATGTATTCACTTTATACAATATACGGAAAGCATGCGCTATATGTTTAATAACCGTTTCCGAAAAACCTTCATGTTGCAACACGGTGGTATTGATGCTGTAAAAAGCCGTAGGCTCATGGGCTGCCACACAATAAGGAGGAATATCCTTGGTAAAACGACACCCGCCCTGTACGGCGGCATAAGTCCCCAAACGAGTCTTTCCCTGCATCAGTACATTGGAAGTAAGAATAGCATAATCCTCGACTACACAACAACCTGACACCTGCGAACCGTTACCAATAATACAGTTATTACCGATGGTCACATCATGTGAGATACGTGCTCCCTGCATAATAAAGTTACCGCTTCCTACCACAGTCTCATCTCCGGCGAAAGTGGCACGAATAATTACCGCATTCTCACGGATGGTATTATTATTACCTATACGGGCGATGGTATCATCACCCGTATATTTAAAATCTTGCGGAGTAGCAGCAATTACAGCTCCGTTATAAATGGTATTTCCGTTACCGATGCGTGCGCCGCTCATAATGCTGGCGTTGGGCATAATTACATTATCATCACCTATCTCCACATTCTTATCAATGTAGGCAAACGGGTGAATAGTTACGTTTTTCCCGATTTTTGCAGACGGGTCTACATAAGCTAACGGACTAATCATATTCATATTATTTTTAAGGTTAATTATTCACGTCCACCGCCCAATGCGCTGTACAGATTGATAACAGCCTGCATACGCTGGAAAGTATCGGATACTTCGTTCAACTGGGCACTCAGCAATGACTGTTGTGCAGTAATGATTTCCAGATAAGTGGCCTTTCCCGCCTGAAACAAATCATTGTTCATCTCCACCGCTTTTTGCATTTCAGAAACCTGTGCCTGGTGCTCGCTCAACTTTTTGTCTGCCGTATCATACAGGAACAAAGCATCACTTACTTCCTTACCAGCTTCCAGAATAGTCTGCTGATAATTCATCTTGGCAATCTGTTCTTCCGCTTTCGATACTTTCAAGTTGGCAATCAATTTTCCACGCTGGAAAATGGGTTGCGTCAATGAGCCGATAGCATTCCAAAGCATAACGGCAGGATTAGAAATCACTGTACCATTGGAACCATTAGTCCATCCCAGAGTACCTGTAATATTAACACTGGGATAAAAAGCGGAACGCGCCTGATTGGTAGTATAATAAGCGTCGGCTAATGCCAATTCTGCCGCTTTTACATCGGGCCGGTTCTCAAGCAACTGTAAAGGAACTCCCACCGCCAAATCTGCCGGCATCACTTGTTCCTCCAATGTTCCACGGTCTATGTTCTGAGGAGCCTTTGCCAACAATACGGAGATAGAATTCTCAGTTTCACGCACCTGGCGTTTCAAGTCAGCCAATGAAGCCTCCGTCTGGTGATAAGCCCCTTTACTCTGTGCCACAGCAGCTTCGGTAGTCATACCGGCTTCCTTCATAGCTTCCATAGTGCGCACTGTTTCTTTCATTAACGCCACATTCTGTTCGGTCACACTGACTTGACGGTCTAGCATCAATAAAGAATAATAAGCATTGGCTATACCACCAATCAACTGTGAACGCACTGCCTGCTGATAGGCCTTACTTTGCAAATAAGAAGCTTTCTGGCCACGATGGGCATTCAGCAATTTGCCGAACAAATCAACTTCCCAGCTTGCAGAAGCAGGTAAAGTATAGTTCTTAACAGGAGTACTTTTGTCCACACTAGTCAACGAACCTTGTGGAGCAAGGGCCAAAGAAGGGAGATAAGACAAACGAGCTGATGTCAATAACGCCTTGGCCTCCTTTACACGCAGGATAGCAGCCTGCATATCTACATTGTTTGCCAATCCCTCTTCAATCAGCATCTGCAATTTCGGATCACGGAAAATTTCCTTCCATGACAAGTTACCCATATTGGTTGTATCGTTAGCAGCCAATGTATCGTTGGCGGCAACCGGGTCACGATAGATGCCAGTGGCATCTATCGACTCGGGACGATCGTATGATTTATAGATGTGGCAACCGCTTAATAAAAACGTCGCGCAACATAATCCTATTATCTTTTTCATTGTTCTTCTGTTCATTTACGGGTGTATTGTTCAATTTCGGGTTCAACCTCTGTATTGTCCACACTTTCCCATTCAATCGGTTTGAATTTCTCTTGTAACCATTGGAATACCACAAACAATACGGGTACGATAAAGATCTGGAAGATCATACCAATCAACATACCACCAATAGCCGAAGCTCCCAAAGTACGGTTACCATGAGCACCAACTCCCATAGCCAACATCAACGGAATCAAACCTACAATCATGGCCAATGAGGTCATTAAGATCGGTCGCAAACGGGCTGCCGCACCCAAAACCGCAGCCCAGGAAATACTCATTCCCTGCTTACGGCGATCCAAAGCAAACTCTACAATCAGAATGGCATTCTTCGCCAACAATCCCATCAACATGATCAATGCAATCTGCATATAAATATCATTTGACATGGTTCCTAAAATCATCTTCAAAGCCGGAATATTTCCCAATGCTGCAAATCCGTTTACAAACAGGAAGCTACCCAACAGACCGAACGGTACTGAAAGCAATACGGACAACGGCAGAATGTAACTTTCATACTGTGCACTCAGCAACAAATAAACGAATACAAAACACAGAATGAAGATGATACCTGTGGAACTGCCACTGGTAGATGCCTCTTCACGAGCCATACCTCCCAACTCATAACCGTAACCGGTAGGCAAATTCTCTTTAGCAACTTCCGCAATAGCCTGCAAAGCCTGTCCGGAAGTATAGCCACTGGCAGGAGCCACCATCACTTTGATAGACGTATAAAGGTTGAAACGGCCGATAACATCCGGTCCATATACTTTCTTGACAGAAACGAACTGGGAAATAGGAGCCATCTCATTCCCATTACGTATCTTGATACTATTCAAGGATTCCAGATTCTTGGTCGCTTCGGGTTCCGCCTGAATCATAACACGATACATCTTACCGAAACGGTTGAAGTTAGAAGCATACAAACCACCGAAATATCCCTGCATGGTAGTCAGAATATCACTAGGACTGATTCCTGCCTTCTTACAAGCAGCAGCATCAATATCCAACATATATTGGGGGAAACTCGGATTGAAGGTAGTCTGGGCCGAATTAATTTCAGGGCGTGCCTTCAACGCATCCATATAGTCCAAAACTACATCATAAAAATGATTCAAGTCTCCACCGGTCTTATCCTGCATATTCAACTCGATATCACTGGATGCCGAATAACCCGGAATCATAGGAGGAGCAAAGAACAATACCTGCGCATCCTTGATGATCTTCTGCGCACGCATAAACAAGGTACCTACCACAATATCCGAATTCTGCATCATGGAGCGTTCTTCCCAATCTTTCAGCTTAATAATGATAGAACCGTAAGAAGGTCCCTGACCACCAATAAAGCCGAAACCGGAAATCACCGTACGGGAATCTACAGCCGGTTCGGCAGCCACCAAGCTGTCTACACGGTTTAAGATTTCCATTGCACGTTCCTGTGAAGTACCGGGAGGCAGTGTCACCGCACCCATAATGGTACCGGTATCTTCATTGGGCACCATACCCGTCGGAGTAACCTTCATAAAGAATACCAACAAAATGATAGAAGCAGCAACCAGCCCGAATGACAACCATTTCTTATGGATAAAGAATACTACATGCTTCTTGTACTTCTTCAATATAGAATCATAAGCCGCATTAAAGGCTGTATGGAAACGTTCTACACGGGTCATCTTCTTTGCTCCATGTCCCTCATCATGCGGTTTCAAGAAAATTGCGCACAGTGCCGGTGACAAAGTCAATGCATTCAAAGCTGAAAAACCGATAGAGATCGCCATGGTGATACCAAACTGACGGTAGAATGTACCGGCAGTACCTCCCATGAAACTTACCGGAATAAACACAGACATCATGACTAACGTAATAGAAACGATAGCTCCACCCAGTTCACTCATGGCATCAATAGAAGCCTCACGGGAAGACTTGTATCCCTGATCCAACTTGGCATGAACCCCCTCGACGACGACAATGGCATCATCGACCACAATCGCAATGGCAAGCACCATCGCCGAAAGAGTCAGCAGGTTCACACTGAAGCCAATCAGTTTCAGTACAAAGAAAGTAGCCACCAACGCCACCGGAATGGCAATAGCCGGAATCAGCGTTGAACGCATATCCTGCAAGAAGATATATACCACAATAAACACCAAGATAAATGCCTCTATCAACGTCTTGATTACTTCATGGATAGAAGCGAACAAGAAGTCATTGGCATTTTGGGCGATATTGATATTCAAACCTGTCGGCAGTGATTCCTGTGCCTTTGCAAGCACTTTCTCCAAATCGGAAATAGTTTCGGTAGCATTAGAACCTGCCATCTGATAGACGATACAAGATACAGCCTTGTGACCATTTACCATATTATTGAATGTATAAGCCAGACGACCTAATTCTATATCGGCCACATCTCCCAAACGAAGTACATTACCATCCGGCAAGGCCTTGATAACAATATCTTCAAATTCAGTCGTTTGCTGCAAACGTCCTTTATAACGGATCGTGTATTGGAAAGTCTGATTACCACGTTCACCGAACTGTCCCGGAGCCGCCTCAATATTCTGTTCGGCCAATGCTGCCGAAACATCAGTAGGAACCAGTTTGTACTGCGCCATCACATCCGGTTTCAACCAGATACGCATAGAATAATCCTGTCCCAACACATTAGCATCACCTACCCCCTTTACACGCTTGATTTCAGGAATCAAGTTAATATTAGCATAGTTTTCAATGAACTCAATATTATACGAGTCGGTTTCATCATACAATGAAAAGACCATCAACATGGAGTTCTGGCGTTTCTGAGTAGTCACACCCACCTTGGTTACTTCAGCAGGCAGCAATCCTTGTGCCATAGAAACACGGTTCTGCACATTAACAGCCGCCATATCCGGATCTGTTCCCTGATTAAAGTAAACGTTAATATCGGCAGCACCGTTATTGGATGCTGATGACTGGATATACATCATGTTCTCCACACCGTTTATCTGGTCTTCCAACGGCGCAATGACCGAATTCAATACAGCTGTGGAGTTCGCACCGGTATAGGTGGCACGTACCTGCACCGTAGGAGGTGCAATATCCGGATATTGCGTAACCGGCAATGTAGCAAGTCCGATGATACCCAGAATAACTATCAAGACGGAGATTACCGTTGATAGCACCGGACGGTTAATAAATCTATCTAGTTTCATTCTCTATATACCTTATTTATATAAACGAAGTTAATCTGTTTATTTTATACTGATTATTTAAAGGCCGTGGCAATATTCCCTTCCTTCTGGTCTTTCAGGTGTTGTTGATATTTCGCCTCTTTCTGTTCCGGAGTAATCGGAGTAATTGTCTGTCCGTCCTTCAACGTCTGTACACCTTCAACTACAATTTTATCGCCGGGCTTCAAACCACTGGTAACAATATAATTCTTACCGTCACTCAAATTCGACACTTTGATCTCAGTATGCTTCAATGTATTATCCGACTGAAGCACATAAACAAACTTTTTATCCTGAATTTCCTGTGTAGCCGACTGAGGAATCAAAATAATATCCTCCATAGTATAAGGGAAAATTACATTAGCCATACCACCACTACGCAATACAAGCTGTTTGTTCGGGAAAACGGCACGCATACTTACCGAACCGGTAGTCTGGTCAATAACACCACTTACAGCGTCAATCTTACCTTCTTCAGTATACATTGTACCGTCAGCCAATTCCAATTTTACAGCCGGCATCTTCTCCAGTTGTTCTTTCAGTGTGCCACCGGCTCTTGTCAAACCCAACAACTGCTTTTCAGTCATAGAGAAATACACATACATTTCACCGATTTCACTCACGGTAGTCAACGGTTGTGTTACCGAAGGGCTCACCAAACTACCAATACGATACGGGAATGTACCCACCACTCCATCTGAAGGGCTGGTCACTGTACAGAAGCCCAAATTCTGACGAGCGCTGGTCAACTGAGCCTCAGCCTGTGCCAAACTGGCTTTTGCAGAAAGCAATTGGTCTACTGCGCTTTGATACTCAAAATCGCTGATAATTTTCTTATCATACAAATTTTTCTTCTGTTGTTCGTTCAAAGATAGCGTATTGACATTCGATTTTGCCATCTCTACAGCAGCTTTTGCCTGACGTTCGGCAGCCGCATACTGTGTAGGATCGATCTGAAAGAGCGCCTGGCCTTTCTTTACCGTTGCACCTTCGTCCACACAAAGCTTTACGATAAAGCCGGAAACCTGAGGACGCACCTCAATATCCTGAACACCTTTGATAGTTGCGGGATAAGAAGTAGACTGCTGGCTGGCTGTAGACTGTACAGCCACGACGGTAAATTCGTCATCACCCAACTTCATACCGCTCTGACCGCCTCCACAACTGCTTAAAACAGTCATTGCCGCCGTAAATATCGCGAGGCGGCTCCATGAAATACATTTCATACTATTTACTGTCATTTTCATAACTAATATTATTGAACTTTACTTATTTGTCGAATTAACAGATGTTTATAGAAAACTTTTTAAACCCAATTAGTTTTTACTGCCGCAAAATTAGTCATTTTTCCGGCATTTGTTCGCTTAGCCCATTAGCTTTAACTATAAATAACGTGCGCATATAGAAGGATATTAATTATGTAAAATATATTCCATATATATTCAATCTGTTTCCAGATCTAAACAAGCAAACCATATTACAACTCATACATGATACGGACATGAATGAAACTATTTTTTCGCTATCTTTGTCCAGCAAAATACGAAAGAATGAAATCTGATTTTCACATTGGTCAAAATCAACACTTAAAAAATCATCAATTCGACATCATTTTACAGTATTTAGGCTTCAAATTATAATTTTATTTATATTTTTGCCACCAATTTAAAACGATATCTAATTATAAGGAAAAAGATTATGGTCAAGATTACCAAAGAAGCTGCTTTGCTATACCACTCGCAAGGCAAGCCCGGAAAAATTGAAGTTGTACCAACAAAACCGTACAGCACACAAACAGACCTGTCACTGGCTTACTCTCCCGGAGTAGCTGAGCCTTGTCTGGAAATAGAGAAAGACCCGCAAACTGCATACGACTATACTGCGAAAGGCAACTTAGTAGCCGTTATTTCCAATGGTACAGCCGTTCTAGGACTAGGCGACATAGGTGCATTGAGCGGAAAACCTGTCATGGAAGGTAAAGGATTACTTTTCAAAATCTATGCAGGTATTGATGTTTTTGACATTGAAGTGAATGAGAAAGACCCCGAAAAATTTATTCAGGCAGTAAAAGCCATCGCTCCCACTTTCGGAGGTATCAACCTGGAAGACATCAAGGCTCCCGAATGTTTCGAGATAGAAAACCGGCTGAAAGCAGAACTGGATATCCCAGTAATGCATGACGACCAACACGGTACAGCCATCATTTCATCCGCCGGCTTATTAAATGCATTGGAAGTTGCCGGAAAGAAAATTGAAAATGTAAGAATCGTAGTAAACGGTGCCGGAGCCTCCGCCACTTCCTGTACAAAACTGTATGTAGCATTAGGAGCACGGAAAGAAAACATTTTAATGCTAGACAGCAAAGGCGTGATAACCAGTGACCGTCCTAACTTGACAGAAAGTAAGAAATTTTTTGCTACTGACCGTCGCGATGTACATACACTGGAAGAAGCCATTAAAGGTGCAGACGTATTTTTAGGACTATCAAAAGGTAATGTGCTGACTCAGGATATGGTCCGCAGTATGGCAGATCATCCTATCGTATTCGCATTAGCCAATCCGACTCCGGAAATCTCTTACGAAGACGCCATGGCATCCCGCCCCGATGTACTGATGTCTACCGGACGTTCAGACTATCCTAACCAGATCAATAACGTAATCGGTTTCCCTTATATTTTCCGCGGAGCTCTGGATACTCAGGCCAAAGCTATCAATGAAGAAATGAAGCTGGCTGCCGTACATGCTATCGCCGATTTGGCAAAACAACCTGTTCCCGACGTAGTGAACGAAGCCTATCATGTGAATAATTTTACTTTCGGTCCTGATTATTTCATTCCGAAACCGGTTGACCCTCGTTTGATTACCGAAGTTTCCATGGCTGTGGCAAAAGCAGCAATGGAATCAGGAGTGGCACGCAAAAACATCACCGACTGGGAAGCCTACAAGACCCGGCTGCGCGAATTGATGGGACAAGAAAGCAAATTGACCCGTCAACTTTACGAAACAGCCCGTCGCGACCCACAGCGGGTGGTATTTGCCGAAGGTATCCATCCTACCATGTTAAAAGCTGCCGTAGAAGCCAAAGCCGAAGGAATCTGTCATCCTATCCTATTAGGTAATGACGAACGCATTGAAAAACTGGCAAAAGAACTGGATCTGAGCTTGGAAGGAATTGAAATCATCAACCTCCGTCATGACCGTGAAGCTGAACGTCGTGAGCGTTATGCCCGCATCCTTTCGGAAAAACGCGCACGCCAAGGAGCCAACCTTCAGGAATCCAACGACAAAATGTTCGAGCGCAACTATTTTGGTATGATGATGGTTGAAACCGGAGAGGCCGATGCATTCATCACCGGTCTATATACCAAATATTCCAACACAATCAAGGTAGCGAAAGAAGTTATCGGTATCCAACCGGAATACAAACATTTCGGTACAATGCATATCTTGAATTCAAAGAAAGGTACTTATTTTGTAGCCGATACCCTGATTAACCGTCACCCGGACACCGACACACTGATTGACATCGCTAAATTGTCGAAGAAAACGGTAGAGTTCTTTAATCACACTCCGACAATGGCCATGCTGTCTTACTCCAACTTCGGTTCAGATACAGAAGGAAGCCCGGCTAAAGTACATGATGCGGTGGACTATATGCAGAAAGAATATCCGGAACTGGCTATAGATGGTGAAATGCAAGTCAATTTTGCACTGAACACTAAATTACGTGATGAGAAATATCCCTTCACACGTTTGAAAGGTAAAGAAGTAAACACGTTAGTATTCCCGAACCTAAGTTCTGCCAATGCTACCTACCAGCTCATTCAGTCTATGAGTGAAACCGAGGTAATCGGCCCGATACAAATGGGATTGAACAAACCTATTCATTTCACTGATTGTGAAGCTTCTGTACGCGATATTGTAAACATCACTGCGGTTGCGGTTATTGATGCCATCGTTGACAAGAAAAAGAAAGAAAAATAAATAACTTTCACCACAGATTGCATAGATTTACACAGATTATTAATCATGGTTGTTAGTACCAGCAAATTCTATCTGTGTAAATCAAGGCTATTTGTGGTGAAATATATTCAATTCATTAAAACAATACTATGAGAAGAAAACCGCTTTCCCTCCCACAAATCGTAACCTTAGCCCTTTTATGGATTGCCATTTGCTATATTATTCTAACAGGGAGCGAACATATTGACGAGCCTTTAATACTATCCATTATCATTTCGGGAGCTTTAGTCTTTATTCCACTATTAAAATATCTCAAGGAAAGAGGAAAATAATCTTTTATCCGCTTTTTAGCTTACATTTTGTACATATTGATATTTTTACACGCATTTTCTTTATAATTTGTTGCATATTTCAATTCTTATCTATATTTTTGCAGCATCAAAAAAAAAAAAAAAACAAGAAGAATTAATTAACAATTATAAAAAGAAGTAGATTATGAATGCAGCTAAGGTATTAGAAGATTTGAAAAGAAGATTCCCCAATGAGCCTGAATATCATCAAGCGGTAGAGGAAGTGCTAAGTACAATCGAAGAAGAATACAACAAACATCCCGAATTTGACAAGGTGAACCTGATTGAACGTTTGTGTATTCCTGATCGTGTGTATCAATTCCGTGTAACGTGGATGGATGACAAAGGTAACATCCAGACAAATATGGGTTACCGCGTACAACATAATAATGCCATTGGTCCTTACAAAGGTGGTATCCGTTTTCACTCTTCTGTAAACTTGGGAATTTTGAAATTCCTTGCCTTCGAGCAGACATTCAAAAATTCACTAACTACTCTTCCGATGGGTGGTGGCAAAGGAGGTTCCGACTTCTCTCCGCGTGGCAAATCAAACGCCGAAGTAATGCGTTTCTGCCAGGCATTCATGTTGGAATTATGGCGCCATATCGGTCCTGAGACTGACGTACCTGCAGGTGATATCGGTGTAGGTGGTCGTGAAGTAGGTTTCATGTTCGGCATGTACAAGAAACTCTCTCATGAATTCTCCGGTGTACTGACCGGTAAGGGCCGCGAATTCGGTGGTTCTCTGATTCGCCCTGAAGCAACCGGATATGGTAACATCTATTTCTTGATGGAAATGCTGAAAACCAAAGGCACAGACCTGAAGGGAAAAACTTGTTTGGTTTCAGGTTCAGGTAACGTAGCTCAATACACGGTAGAAAAAGTAATCGAGCTGGGTGGTAAAGTAGTTACCATGTCCGATTCAGATGGTTACATCTATGATCCGGATGGAATAGACCGCGAAAAATTGGATTTCATCATGGAACTGAAAAATTTATACCGTGGACGTATCCGTGAATATGCAGAAAAATATGGCTGCAAATATGTAGCAGGCGCTCGTCCTTGGGGTGAGAAAGGTGATATCGCATTACCCTCTGCCACTCAGAACGAATTGAACGGTGATGAAGCCAAACAATTGGTTGCCAATGGTGTCATAGCTGTCAGCGAAGGTGCAAACATGCCTTCTACCCCTGAAGCTATCCGCGTATTCCAAGAAGCCAAAATCCTGTATGCCCCGGGCAAAGCAGCCAATGCAGGCGGCGTATCTGTATCTGGATTGGAAATGACTCAAAATTCTATCAAACTGGGCTGGAGTCAAGAAGAAGTAGACGAAAAATTGAAAAGTATCATGAAAAATATTCATGAGGCTTGTGTACAATACGGTACTGAAGCCGATGGTTATGTAAACTATGTGAAAGGTGCTAATGTAGCAGGATTCATGAAGGTAGCCAAAGCTATGATGGCTCAAGGTATTGTTTAATAAAAACCATTCCTTTATTATTAAGTATATTTGCAGTTCAAGGTGCGGGAAAGACAATTTTCCGCACCTTTCTATTTTGAATGCAAACACTTTCACGGAAAATCAGTACCTTTGCAATCTGTTATGTATAAGAACAACTATTAAATTACAAATTCATGAAGCTGAAAAACTTATTCACCTGCACAGTAACAGGATTGCTCCTTTGCACCTCCTGTATCAAGGACGAAGCCCCCAATGCGGAAGCGGACATCTTGAACTGCATCCTCCCTGCCGAGATGCTGACAGGTACAGACATTGACTATAACCGTCCTTACGACAAAAGCCTGAACGCTTACCCTATTTACATAGAAGTAAACAACGGTACCGACCTGACCCGACTAGCTCCCACTTTCGAGCTGACTGAAGGAGCATCTATCGAACCGGCCAACGGAAGTACACAGAATTTCACCAACCCAGTGCGCTATACCGTAACATCCGAGGACAAGAATTGGCACCGCACCTACGCCATCAATATCCATTATCCAGAAACCAAAAGCATCCCGACGGTTTTTAACTTTGAAAACGTAAAAACCGTACCTTACAATAAAAATGAATATTATGTGCTATACGAAGCAGCCTCTGGCTACTCCACACTAACATGGTCCAGTGGTAATCAGGGATTTGCCTTAACCGGAAGCGGTTACACTCCGAACGACTTCCCTACCAGCATCAGTCCAAACGGCCGCACAGGCAACTGCTTGCAACTGATTACTCGCAAAACAGGAAGTTTAGGCACTTTGGTAGGTATGCCCATTGCAGCAGGTAACCTGTTCATTGGCAGTTTCGACATAGGCTCCGCCATGAGCGATGCGTTGTCGGCAACCAAATTCGGAACAACCTTCTATTATGAACCCATTAAATTGGTCGGCTACTACAAATACAAAGCAGGACCAGAATTCTATGAGAACGGAGAATCTACCAACCGAAAAGACGTTTTCAATATCTATGCCTTGTTTTACGAAAAGACCAAAGACGTGCAGATGCTGGATGGCCATATCGCAAAGAACAATTATGAACATGAAAACATGGTAGCCGCTGCTGTCATAACCGACACGCATGAAACAAGCGAATGGACCCGCTTTGAACTGGACTTCAACTATGAGCATTATGGAAAAACAATAGATCCCCAAAAATTGGCAAACGGAGGATACAACGTCAGCATTGTCCTATCGGCAAGCAAGGACGGTGATGTATTTCAAGGCGCACCGGGTAGCACCCTGCTTATTGACGACCTGGAACTGGTATGCAAACAACCACTTAGATAAAAACAGATATGAAAAAATATATATTAACCTTGATACTGGCTTTAGCAAGCCTCGGACTGTATGCGCAGACAAACAGAAACAAAACAATCATCAATGCAGCATTGCATGGTTGGGAGTACGAAATCAAAGCGGGAGTCAACCTAGGAGGTACCGCCCCACTGCCTTTCCCCGAAGAAATACGCAGCATAGACGGATATAACCCAACCCTATCTATCACTATCGAGGGAAACATGACCAAGTGGCTGGATACGAAAAAAAAATGGGGAATCATCACTGGACTGCGTTTGGAGAATAAAGGCATGCGCACCAAAGCAACGGTAAAGAATTACAATATGGAAATCATAGGCTATGACGGAAACCGACTAAAAGGAAACTGGACTGGAGGAGTACGCACCAAAGTACAGAACTCTTACATCACCATCCCCGTACTAGCAGCCTACAAACTGAGTCCACGCACCACGCTGAAACTCGGCCCGTACTTTTCTTATCTGATGGATGGAGATTTCAGTGGCCATGTATATGAAGGCTATTTGCGTGAAACCAACCCCACCGGAGACAAAATAAATTTCACCAACGGAGCCATTGCTACTTACGACTTCTCCGGTGATCTACGCAAGTTCCAATGGGGAGTTCAAGCAGGTGTGGATTGGAAAGCGTTCAAGCATCTGAAAGTACATGCCGACTTGAATTGGGGCCTGAATGATATATTCAACAAAGATTTCAAGACCGTTACTTTTGATATGTATGCCATCTACCTGAATGTAGGATTCGGGTATGCGTTCTAATCCAAAAGTTTTCCACCACTGACTATTTGTTGTTCTACTCCCCCTTATCCTACTTCAATTTTCCGATAAACAATACATTTCTGAAGTAGGATAAGGGGGAGTAGTGGTTTATCTACAAAATCATGAGGAAAGACTTTTACTCTTAAAGGATCATTCTGTTCTCCGGCAACTTTTAGAAGTGTTCTTGACATATTAGTTTTTTCTCTAGAAAGTTGGGGACGTTTATACCCTCATGCTCTCACTACATGTATAATATGTTAATTATAAATGACTTATACATAAATGCTAATAATATATGCTCTCACTTATACTCTCATGCCCTCATTACGTTCCGAAACAGATATTCTCGTAATCTACTTGTTTTCAGCTATATATTCTTTTTCATAAGTTGTTTCGGCTTAATACAAAGTAGATATTTTCAGGATTTTTCCTCGCAATAATACGTATAAAGGCTTTGTACTTCCACAGAATGACAGCTTACAAAGTCCCAATAGTAGTAAAAAAGATCAAGACGTTTTTAAAAAAGCTCTTTGTCTTTTTTTAAAAGCTCTTGATCTTTTTAAAAAACGTCCTTATCTTTGATGTAAAATTTTATTTGAAACATATAAGATTTCACATACGTCTATATAATTCTATGCAGATATACGTACAAAAATCCATTTTCTGATATGAAAAAAACAATGTTCCATTACACTTCTCATATTTTTACAGGTGATCCTAGTTGTAGTAGAAAATTAAAAAACTTTGCTCAGGTAATCAAAGGTGAAATACAAAAATAAAAGTAACTATGAAAAAAGGCGAAGAGAGGTACCTCTCTTCGCCTTACTACTATACAAATAATTTCAGCTTTCCTTCTTTACTTAACAAAGTTCAAACCAATCTCCACTTTAGTAGTAGATTCTATAATCTCAGGAAAAGCTTTCAACATTGGCTCAGCTAAACCAGCCATTTCACCGAAATCAGGGTCTTTTTTCATCAATTCCACCAGCATAGCAACCACTTCTTCGTCTGACAACAAAGGAACAACCAGTGTTTTCAATAAAGGCAACAGTAATTCTGTATTCAGATATACGCTTAAAGCATCCTCTGTTTGTTCAAAAGCTACAGGCACACCATTCACCAACATAGGATACAATATTTGAATGGCCTGCTGGATAACTGTCTGAACATCAATAGCTCTCCCTGCATTATTGACAGCAGCGATGATAGCAGCAGGATTCAGAAACACCTTTATCTGATTGTCATTCTCTACTACGTATTGAGCCAAGTTTACAGGAGACTTCGTCCATTCTGTACCACCATTAGCAGCATCTTTATAAGTAGCCACGATGTTACCGTCTTCCATGAAAGTGACATCCTTCAAAACTGTTCCCAACATATCAGTAGCGGAAACTTTATTTTCTGCTCCAACAGCAATCAACGGCATGCGTAATGCGATTTTCAAAACCGACTCAACCGGCATTTCAAAAGAACCGACAAGAGGAATTTCTTTTTCTGACTCCCATACCAGACGAACAGGATCCTGCTCTTCTACTTCCTGGTTATACGGTTTCAACTTCCAAGTCATTCCAGCCAGTTTCGCATTCTTCAATTTCACTTCACTCAAAGCCAGCTCCATAGCTCCGGCTGAAACCTCACCTTTATAAGAGAAAGTACAATAATCTGTTTCTGATGTACCGGCAAAAGAACATTGATCACCATTGATAGTCAAATCAACCGGCAAGGTAACCACCGGACTTCCTGGTAACACACCGGGAGCAGTAGGCATCGATACATCTTCACGAGCTGCAGCACTCTTTGCTTTCCCCAAGATGCCATTTAAGTCAAATTCCCCTTCCAAACGTAGAGTTGCCTTCTGAGCATTGGTTGCATCGGGAGTAAAAGTAACTTTCTTACCCGGCATCGGCGCACCATTGTATGTAAGTTGCAAACCATTTTCACCAGTAAAGGTTGTCTGAGGCACAGGATTTACCATTTTTTCATCATCATCATCACTACACGATGTGAACAATGCCACAGAACAAATCACTGCGAACAAATAATAAAAAAGATTCTTTTTCATTGTTTAGTTAATTTAATTTATACTCGAAAAATCGTGCAAATATAATAAAAAGTTAAGCGTATAACTATTTTTATCGAAATTTAGGACACATTTTACGTAATTTAGAACATTATTCCGGCAACATCACTACCCCCAGCTTCTTCTTTCCATCCATCTTCACTATCAATGGTTTATCAAACCGCACATGACGAATGAACCTGGTTTCTTCAATAGCCGGCCGGGTATCCAGTACCTCTTGGTTATAGATACCATCCTTCATATAGGCATTAATTGTGAAATAACCGACTCCGAAAGAAGTCAGATTCTGAAAGAAGTGAGTTCCCTGACTAGGGTCCACACGATAATTAGTCAGCCCCGCCTCCACAATGACACGTGCAGCCGAAATATGGGGCCACTTCACAGGAATGCCCAGCCACGAATCGCTGCTTCCCCAGCGTCCCGGACCTACCAATATATAATGTTTCCCTTCATCCAAGAATTTACGGTTCATCTTTTCTATTTCATAAGCAATGGTCGGATTATTGGAAGCAGTATAACCATCTGTCTTCACATAAATCACATCCTGAATGTCCTCCATAATGCCATGCCCCAGTGAATTATTACTCTTTAAAAGAACATCCTCATCCTTAATAAGGTTCAAATCCTCCTCAAGATTGGCTTTCACATCGACCATCGGACGAATCTGCAATAAATAGAAAGTACCATTCTTCTTTTGCTGGTTCAATGTCACAGCAAACTCTATCTCAACAGGACGCCTCATCTCACTTTGCCCGTATTCCTGTACCAACTGCAAAATACGGGGCAAAGGAAATACATCGTGTTGCAACACATTGGCAAATGTTATCACCTTCCGGCCTCCCGGATAAATTCCGTCACGGATAATCATATCATACGGATCATACGTGGAAGCAATGAAAGTTAAGGCTCCATCATTATCAGCTTCTTTCACCGGAAGCTTCAACAAATTAAAGCCGTCATCCAAAGAAAAGTTATGCCCCGTATTCTTCAAATCAAGCGCATAAAACTGAGTCTGCGTTTCACGAAGAGCAATTTCCATCTCACTGGTCTGCAACACTTGGTTAGGATGATAAGGACACACCCTCAGAGTCAGACCTCCGTCTACAATATATTTACCCAACCCCAAAGCAAGACTTACAGTTCCCTCTTCGGCTTTTTCATCTCCTATGGGGTAATAGTTGAGCGAACGTGCCACCCCCGAAATAGAAGGATAGAAACGGTCACCATACTGTGTGCCGACCACCTGTTGTAAAATAACAGCCATCTTCTCTTGGTCTATCACATTGCTGGTTGCCTGCATATACGCCTTGCTGTCTCTGAAAAAAACAGAAGCATACACCCCTTTTATGGCATCGCTCAACATACGGAGCATCTCATATTTATCATCTAAATAAGGAATCATATAAGTAGAATATATCCCAGCAAAAGGCTGATAATGAGAATCTTCCAGCAAACTGGAAGAACGGATGGCTATAGGCGATTTCACCACATCAAAGAAAGCAAAGAAATCTTCCACCAGACGGTCGGGCAACTTGGCACGAAGAAAAGCTTTCAATATCGTGTCATCATCCGCATCACTCAATGCTACTTGATATAGGCTATTGGTATCCATGAATTCATCAAAGATATCCGTACAAAGCACCACCGTTTTAGGAATGACCACCGTCGCATTTTCAAACTCATCAAATTCCACGTGGCGCTTTACCATATTGTCAATAAAAGCCAGACCACGTCCTTTTCCCCCCAATGACCCCTCACCGATACGGGCAAAATTAGAATAACGGTCAAAACGATCACGTTGGAACACAGCCACCACACCTTGATTCTTCATCTTACGGTACTTCACAATAGCCTCAAAGATTATACGGCGATGAGCATCAATATCCTGCAAAGAATCCCAAGTTATCTGCTTTAAGAACTCGGCAGGTGGAAACATGGCACGAGAATACAGCCAGCGGGATACGTGATTACGACTGATATGGTAAAGGAGAGATTCTTTAGGAATAGCAAAAATAACATTCTGTAATTCCTTCAAATTATGAACACGGGCCACTTCTTCCAATGTATCGGGATTACGGAAAATGAAATCCCCGAAACCAAAATCATCAGACACAATTTCACGCAAGTCTATATTCATCTTCTTGGAATTCTTATCCACAAAGCTAGCACCATACCGGGAAGCATACACCTTGTTGTCTACCTCAGCCGACTGTAAAATAAGAGGAACAAACGGATCCCTGGAACGTACCTCCGCCAGCAACTTAATACCTGCCATTGGATCCACCACACCACCACGCGGGTAACGTGCATCCGTAATCACACCTAATACATTATTCTGATATTTATTATATAAATCCATCGCCTCCTCGTAAGTACGTGCCAATACAATTTTGGGACGTCCCCTCATACGCAATGTACGCTGGTGAGCATTCAAAGCCTCTGTGGCAAATTCCTGACTTTGCTTCAACACAAATTTATATAAGTTAGGCAACACGGAAGAATAGAACCGGATGGAATCTTCCACCAATAAAATCATCTGCACTCCCACCTCTTTAATATCATGTTCCAAATTCATCTTATCTTCTATCAGCTTGATGATAGACACTAACAGGTCCGTATTCCCCAACCAGCAGAACACATATTCAAAGATGCTCAGATCCTCATGCTCCATACGTGCCGTAATACCATGCGAGAACGGGGTCAGTACCACCAGCGGAATATGAGGGTATTGTTCTTTTATGCTGCGTGCAATCTCAAATGTATCACTGTTATCAGATCCGGGCATACAAATCACCAGATCAAATGTAGTGTTCTCCAATTGCTTCCAGGCAGCTTCCTCAGTAGAAACTTGTGTAAAACGTGGCGGATAGCGAAGACTGAGGTTCATATATTCATTAAATATCTTCTCATCTATACGCCCGTCATCCTCCAACATAAAAGCATCATACGGATTTGCTACCAAAAGAACATTAAAAATCCGTTTGGTCATGAGGTTTACAAACGAAGTATCCTTGAAATACAACTGATTTAATTTTAACTTGCTGAGCATGGTTATTTGATTTACATGGATAATGTAATAGCAAAATACGTCAATAATATTGTTTTATGCAACTTATTCGCAATAAAAAAGAACTTTTGGGTAGAGAGGTCTTACCACAACGATTAACTTTTTATCACCACCAAACTAAAATTTAGCCAAAAATATTTTGCCAATTCACCAAAAAACATACCTTTGCATCAGAAATGATTTTCATTTTGTCAAAACCTTAAATGCATAATAGTTATGGATATTAATCAAATCATGACCTCCCTGGAGGCAAAACACCCTGGTGAATCAGAGTACTTGCAGGCTGTAAAAGAAGTCCTGCTTTCTATTGAGGATATATACAATCAACATCCGGAATTTGAGAAAGCGTCCTTGATTGAGAGATTGGTAGAGCCCGACCGTATCTTTACATTTAAGGTGCCTTGGGTAGATGATAAAGGAAAAGTACAGGTAAACTTAGGTTACCGCGTTCAATTCAATAATGCGATCGGCCCGTACAAAGGCGGTATCCGTTTTCATGCTTCTGTAAACCTCTCCATTTTGAAATTCTTAGGATTTGAGCAAACATTCAAAAATGCACTGACCACATTGCCTATGGGCGGTGGTAAAGGTGGTTCCGATTTCTCACCACGTGGTAAGAGCGATGCTGAGATCATGCGTTTCTGCCAAGCATTCATGCTTGAATTGTGGCGCCACGTAGGTCCTGATATGGATGTTCCTGCCGGTGACATCGGTGTAGGTGGCCGTGAAGTAGGATACATGTTCGGTATGTATAAAAAGTTAACCCGTGAATTTACAGGTACCTTCACTGGCAAAGGCTTGGAATTTGGAGGTTCGTTGATTCGTCCTGAAGCAACCGGTTTTGGTGGTCTTTACTTCGTAAACCAAATGCTGAAAGCAAAAGGAATTGATATTAAAGGCAAAACGGTAGCTGTTTCCGGTTTCGGTAATGTAGCTTGGGGGGCCGTGACTAAAGCAACTGAATTAGGTGCAAAAGTAGTCACAATCTCCGGACCCGACGGCTATATCTATGATCCGGACGGTGTAAGTGGTGATAAAATTGATTACATGTTGGAATTACGTGCGTCAGGCAATGATATCGTAGCTCCATACGCAGAGAAATATCCTAACTCAACATTCGTTGCCGGACGTCGTCCGTGGGAAGTTAAAGTAGATATTGCGCTTCCGTGTGCGACTCAAAACGAATTAAATGGCGAAGATGCTTGTAATTTAATAAAAAATTCCGTTCTTTGCATTGGAGAAATTTCTAATATGGGTTGTACCCCGGAAGCAATTGATGCGTTTATTGAAAATAAACTAATGTATGCACCGGGTAAAGCCGTAAATGCCGGAGGTGTAGCTACTTCAGGTTTGGAAATGAGCCAAAATGCAATGCATATGAGTTGGAGTGCACAAGAAGTAGATGATAAGTTACATCAAATTATGTATGGTATTCATGAACAATGTGTGAAATATGGTACTGAACCTGATGGATATATCAACTATGTGAAAGGAGCAAATATTGCAGGCTTTATGAAGGTAGCCCATGCCATGATGGCTCAAGGAATTGTTTAAAGGCATTCTATTAGCATAAAAATATCTCGTTTAGTTGTATTTGTATTTTGTATTGTAGCTTGCGCTGCCCGCCTGTGAAGGTATGGCAGCGTTTTTTTATGGTATATCCAATCTTTTTTATACATTTGTAGCTTCAAGTAAACGTATGTAAAAATTAAGTTATGGAAATATTACAACTAGATGGCCTTGAACCTCAATTATTTAATTTAATTGGACCATTGGCTATGAATCCTAAAGTCCTAAGGGCTAATAACAATTATCCCTTCAAAACGACCGAACGTTTTCAATGGTACATTGCCGTCGAAGATAATGACGTAACCGGTTTTGTCCCTGTAGAGCAGAAAAGTGGCGGTTATGTCATTAACAACTACTATGTCCATAACGATGATCAGGAAGTGCTGGTTGAATTGTTGGGAGCAGTAAAGCCTAAAAACAATTTATATGCAATTGTTCAAACCAAACACGAAGCTATTTTTTCCAACTGTGGTTTTCAAACCGAACACCGTTGGACTAATTATATTAAAATGATTTACAACACGAACAAAAATGAATAATAAAAGAACTAAAGGGGAAAATGTTTATCAACTCGTTCAAAAGAGACTCAAATTCTTATTCAACGAATTTGATAATATCTATGTTTCTTTTTCTGGAGGAAAAGATAGCGGTGTCTTGCTCAACTTATGTATTCAATATATCAGAGAGCATAATCTGGACAGGAAAATCGGAGTATACCACATGGACTATGAAGCACAGTATCAAATGACTACAGAATATGTGGAACAGACGTTCAGAGAAAATCAGGATATATTGGAAATCTACCATGTCTGTGTCCCTTTCAAAGTAGTGACTTGTGCTTCTATGTTTCAAACCTATTGGCGCCCTTGGGACGAAAGTATGCACGCCCACTGGGTAAGGCCTATGCCTAAAAACTGTTATAAGAAAGAAGATTTCCCATTCTACAATGAGGAAATGTGGGACTACACTTTCCAGACTTCATTTGCATCGTGGTACCATAAAAAACATGATGCAGTACGCACTTGCTGCCTGGTCGGCATCCGAACTCAAGAGAGCCTGGACCGATGGAGAACTATTCACGGTAACAATCGCCTGAACAGCTATCACAACCTGATGTGGACCCGCAGACTAGGATACGATTTATACAATGCCTACCCTATCTATGACTGGACTACCGAAGATATATGGACAGCATACGCCCGTTTCAAATGGCCATTCAACCAAATGTACGAACTTTATTATAAAGCCGGAGTACCTTTGGACAGACAACGTGTAGCCAGTCCGTTCCTCAGTACAGCACAGGAAACCTTGAAATTATACAAAGCCATCGATCCCAATACTTGGGGGAGAATGCTAGGCCGAGTAAACGGAGTAAACTTTACCGGAATCTATGGTGGAACCCGTGCCATGGGATGGCAAAACATCAAATTACCAGAAGGCTACACATGGAAAGAGTATATGTATTTCCTGTTAGATACGTTACCCGAAGAAACCAAACAGTCTTACTTGGAAAAACTAAGAGTAAGCCGGGAGTTCTGGAAATACAAGGGAGGATGCCTGGATTTATCAACCATACGTAAATTAACTGATTTGGGCATAAAATTCTACGTACAAAAGAAAACAAACTACAAGACAGACAAACTTCCTGTCCAAATGGATTATCTAGACGATATAGACATCGCAGAGTTTAAAGAAATCCCCACTTATAAACGTATGTGTATTTGCATTCTGAAAAATGACCATGTATGTAAATATATGGGATTTGCCCTAACTAAAAAAGAAAAGTTAAGAAGAGACAGAGTGATGCAGAAATATAAAAACATTATCAAATGAAAGAAGAATTCGAAAGTCCTGTGTATCACGTGCACAGAGTACCGGTGGAAAAGGTACGTGCCAACAGTTATAATCCAAACCACGTAGCCGCTCCTGAAATGAAATTGCTGGAATTAAGCATTTGGGAAGATGGCTATACTATGCCTTGTGTATGTTATTATATTCCCGATGAAGATATATATGAACTGGTAGACGGATATCATCGTTATTGTGTGCTTAAAACTTCAAAACGTGTGTTTGAACGAGAAAAAGGTTTACTTCCCGTGGTCGTTATAGAAAAAGACCTTTCAAACAGAATGGCAAGCACTATCCGCCACAACCGCGCCCGCGGCACTCACAGTATTGAACTGATGGTAGATATCGTGGCAGAACTGACCAAAGCCGGAATGAGTGACGAATGGATAAAAAAGAATATTGGTATGGATGCCGACGAACTTTTACGACTCAAACAGATATCCGGCCTAATGGAACTCTTTGCTGACAGGGAATTCACAATACCTGAACCATAAAGCAATTTTCATTAATACATTATTCAGTTGAAATATAACTCATTAATAATAGGATTGTCGGTCCTGGCTTTGCAAAGCTGCACCGACAATCTTGTTTATACAGGGACCGATATCGAGGTAGTACTCACAGGCAATACATACCAAGCAGTTTTCACAGAAAGCTCCCCTGTTTCCACTTTTAACTCCGGCAATCAAATCCTGCTGAATGCTTCCGGCAGTCTTCAAATAGACAACAGAATTCTGACTTATATGGACAACCAATGGAAAGCAGAAAATGAATTTAGCTGGAGTGACCTAACAGGAAAAACAAATGTTACGGCAGTATATCCTGTCTATCCCGATTTGGACTATGCCCAAGAAAATCTTTATAAAAACAATTCGTTGGAAGACATACTGTATGTCAAGGATGAATTTCCGGCCGGAAATTCCATCCATTTACAGTTCAAACATTTATTTTCTCTTCTGACACTGCATTTGGAGGGAAATTTACAAACCTATTTTCAGAAAATAGAGGTAACATGTCCTGCTGTTTCCTCTATTATCCCAAAATCCGCTGAAATAGTTCTAGCGGATAACGGAACACATACGACTACTATTGCCCAAGTTTCTCCTTCCGGAAATTATTCGTTTATAGTCCCTCCTGTCGGAAACATGGTCATCGCCATAAATATGGTAACAAATGGAAAGAAATATACAACACAACTAGAAACAAAGTCTTTTACCGGTAACAAAGAATATACTTATCACTTAAAAATATCTGAAAAAACTCCGGGAATTATGACTGCCGAAGATTGGATTGCATTCAGTCAACTTATCAATAGCAATACATTTACCCAATACAAAGGAAAAACATTGGACGATTTCGGAGAAACGATGAATGGAATAACCACTTATTATCTATTGAATGACATTGATTTTAAAGATGTGGATTGTACTGAGTTAAAACAAATAGGATACGCCCAAACAAACTATTACTTTTCCCAAACCTTTGACGGACAAAATCACACCCTTTACAATATACCTATCAATTCCAGCAATGGCACCACAGGTGTATTCGGAGCCGTCAATATCACCGGCATAGTTAAAAATCTCCATATAGAATCCAGCAAAGTATCTATCACATCAAAAAGCAAGAGCACAGCAGAAGGTACAAGTATTTTAGTCGGACGCAATAAAGGCAAAATACTAAATTGTTGCGTTAAGGAGTGCCAAATTGCAGCCAATCCAACCAAAACGAACCAATCAGCCAATACAGGAGGCATAGCAGGAACTTCAACAGGGGAAATCACCAATTGCTATGTTACCAACACCCAAATCATTTATGACGCAAATTCAAAAATAAAAGCAGGACCAGCCGGTGGAATAGCAGGTTCCAGCCAGGCCCAAGGTTTGATAGCAAACTGCTATTCTGCCAACAACATAATAAAGAACAGAGAGAGTTACAATGGTGGAATATGCGGAAAAGCTTCGGATGGAGCGCACATTGAAAATTGTTATGTCTATAACATAGATCTAATTACGACCAAAGGATTATTCGCAGGTATAGCTGCCAACTCTTTCTTTATCCACAACTACTATGATAATGCAAAAATAACCTTTATCGGAAAAAATGACGATGGTAATCAGTTGTCTAAAAATGCCCAATACACAGGTACTTTTATGAATAAGGAAGACATTCCCATCTACCAGTTTCTCAACCAATGGATAGATGAAACAGCTCCTACCCTTTATCCCGGTTACCCCTTTACCCGATGGACTGATGGAGGAGAAAATCTTCCTGCCGTTTTCATTTCAGAATTCTTGAAAAAGTAAGTTCACTTACTTTTTCAAGAATTCTGTACAAATTAAAAGCCGCTTTCTCATTTCACTGAAAAAACGGCTTTTTATATAAAATTATAGCTTGTTCTTATTAAAGAGCACCTACTTCATGCAAAGCAGCGTTAGTCTTGCGAACAGCAGCAGCACTTGCAGCAAATTTAGCTTTTTCTTCTTCGTTCAAAGGCAATTCAACGATCTTTTCAATACCGTTCTTACCCAAGATTACAGGCACACCACAGCAAATATCTGATTCACCGTATTCACCTTCCAAATAAACTGAACAAGGAACCATCTTACCCTGGTTGTGGATGATAGATTCAACAACAAATGCACCAGCTGCACCCGGAGCATACCATGCAGAAGTACCCAGCAACTTAGTCAGAGTAGCACCGCCTACCATAGTAGCAGCAGCAACTTCCTGCAATTTTTCTTCAGACAAGAAGTTAGAAACAGGCATACCTTTGTAAGTAGCAAAACGAGTCAAAGGAATCATAGTAGTATCACCGTGACCACCGATAACCATACCTTCCACTTCATTAGCGTTGCAACCCAAGGCTTGAGACAAGAAATATTTGAAACGTGAGCTATCCAAAGCACCCCCCATACCGATGATTCTATTCTTAGGCAAGCCCAAAGCTTTCAATGACAAATAAGTCATAGTATCCATCGGGTTAGAGATAACTACGATGATAGCATTAGGAGAGTACTTTAAGATATTCTGAGCAACTGACTTAACGATGCCTGCATTAACACCGATCAGTTCTTCACGGGTCATACCCGGCTTACGGGGAATACCTGAAGTGATAACCACAACGTCAGAGTTAGCTGTTTTTTCATAATCGTTAGTGCAACCTACAATGTTTGTGTCGAAGCCCAACAACTGAGCTGTCTGCATCATATCCATTGCCTTACCTTCTGATACGCCTTCTTTAACGTCCAGCATTACTACTTCGTCTGCTACTTCGTTAAAAGCAAGAACATTTGCACATGTAGCACCTACGTTACCTGCGCCTACTACGGTTACTTTTGACATAATCTCTATATTTTGTTTAAAGTTGATAATAAAATCGCCTTCTTAAAAGCACCGCAAAGTTACAATGATATTCCGAATTAAAGAAAAATTTCCATAATATTTTTCGAGCAGTCTACATAAATTATTGTACTTTTGTCCAAAATTCAATGTAACACTATGGATAAGAGCAAAAAACTGATTATTGTCATTATTCTGCTGGTTGTGATTATCGGCGGAGTTTCTTTTTATGCTTTTCATCAAGCAAAAGAAAATAAAGAAATGAGCGAACTCTTCGCTGTGGAAAAACTGGAAATGGAAAACGAATATACAACTTTCGCCACCCAATATGATGAACTTCAGATACAGATAAACAATGATTCCTTGCGCGAAAAGCTGGAGAGTGAGAAGCTGAAAACACAGCGGCTGCTAGAAGAATTACGACAAGTAAAGACCAGTAACGCAGCTGAAATCATGCGTTTGAAGAAAGAACTGAAAACAGTGCGTGCCGTACTACGCACCTATGTTATCCAAATAGATTCACTGAACAAACTCAACCAAGCACTAGCTGAAGAAAATCAAGAAGTGAAACAAAAATATACGCAGGCAACCCGCCAAATCAATAATTTATCTCAAGAGAAAAAAAATCTGAATGAAAAGGTCACCTTGGCAGCTCAATTGGATGCCACAGCAATTAGTGTAGAGCCTAGAAACAAACGCGGTAAAACAGCCAAGAAGGTAAAAGATGTAAAAAAGATAGCTATCTCGTTCACCATTGTCAAGAATATTACTGCCAAAACAGGTGAACGTACTTTATATATACGTATTGCCAAACCGGACAATGACATACTAACCAAAAACCCTTCAAACACATTCCCATACGAAAACCGTAGTTTGGTTTATTCCATCAAGAAATACATAGAATACACCGGAGAAGAACAAAATGTAACCGTATATTGGGATGTAGAAGAATATTTGCCTGCCGGAACTTATCATGTTTATATCTTCGCTGATGGAACCATGATAGGACAACAAGCTTTCAGCATGAAATAACAAGGAACATTCTCCCCCAAATATATTTAATTAAAAAAATCAGCCGGTTGAAAACGAACCGGCTGTTTTTTCTCCACACAAACAAAAGCAGTGAACATACAGATTGCAGAATTATAAAAATATTTTAAAATAACATCTAGAATATGGCTTTCTTAAAGATTTGTCTTATTTTTGTTGCATAAACAACTTAAAAACAACAAAACAAGAACACTATAATGAAAAAGATTGCAGCTTTTATCCTATTTATCGGTGTTTTAGATAGTATTTCAGCCCAAAGCACACTCACCTTAGATAGTTGTCGTGCTTTAGCATTATCCAACAATAAAGAGTTGCGCATTTCAGCTGAAAAGATTACAGCTGCACATTATGAAAAGAAAGCGGCTTTTACCAATTATCTTCCTAAGATTGCAGCTATAGGAACGTATATGCGCACTCAGAAAGAAATCTCTTTATTAAGTGACGAACAAAAGGGAGTTATCAGTCAGATAGGGACTACCGCCCAAGGCTCTATACAGGAAACTTTCCAACAACTGGCAGCTTCCAATCCCGAACTCGCACAAATACTGCAACCACTTGCTCCCCTCATCCCAGGTATTGGAAATGCACTGAACAAGGTCGGACAAGGTTTGGTAGATGCGCTGCGCACCGACACACGCAATATGTATGCAGGAGCTGTAACCCTTACCCAACCCATCTTCATGGGAGGAAAAATTGTTGCCTACAATAAAATCACCCAATACGCAGAACAGCTGGCCGAATCACAGCACGCCACCGGTATGCAGGATATCATTTTGAATACAGACCAAGCTTACTGGCAAGTCATCTCACTGATAAACAAGAAAAAACTAGCCCAAAGCTATCTGCAACTGGTCAGCCAACTGGACAGTGATGTAGATAAAATGATAACCGAAGGTGTCGCCACCAAAGCCGACGGACTAAGTGTAAAAGTAAAAGTGAATGAAGCCGAAATGAAGCTCACACAAGTAGACAACGGATTAAGCCTATCTAAAATGGTACTATGCCAATTATGCGGTCTGCCTTTAAATGATGAAATACGTTTAGCAGATGAAGACGTAGAAAGCTTAACTCTCCCTGAATATCATGTAGGTGATAATGTAGCCACCGCTTTGGCAAATCGCGAAGAATTACGAAGTTTGGATCTAGCTAATAAAATTTATGACCAAAAAGTCAATATCACCCGCGCGGGATTTCTTCCTACAGTGGCTCTGACCGCCAACTACATGGTAACCAATCCCTCATTGGTAAACGGCTTTGAACGCAAATTCCGCGGCATGTGGGCTGTTGGCGCTATGGTACAAATTCCAATATGGAACTGGGGCGAAGGAATGTATAAGGTAAAAGCTGCCAAAGCGGAAGCAAACATTGCCCGCTACCAACTGGCAGATGCAAAAGAAAAGGTAGAATTGCAGGTAAGCCAAGCCAGCTATAAAGTAAATGAAGCAGCCAAACGCCTGAGTATGGCTGAAAAAAATCTGGAAAAAGCAGACGAGAATCTGCGCTATGCCAAACTGGGATTCATGGAAGGAGTCATTCCTACCAGTAATGTATTGGAAGCGCAAACCGCTTGGTTATCTGCCCAGTCGGACAAAATAGACGCTCAGATTGATGTAAAACTGACTGAAGTCTATTTGCGCAAATCAATGGGAGTGCTTAAATAAAAATTAAAGATTAAAAACGAAAAGATATGGCAGAAAGATCACAACACAGCAATATTTTGCTGGCATTTATTTCACTGACAGCAGTCATTGTCATAGTGTCACTGATAGGTTTCTTTACACTGGGTAAAGGTCCGGAAATCATTCAGGGGCAAGCAGAAGCCGACGAATACCGTGTATCCAGCAAAGTGCCGGGACGCATTCTGGAATTTCGTGTAAAGGAAGGAGACAAAGTAAAAGCCGGTGACACACTGGCTATCCTTGAAGCCCCCGATGTAAAAGCCAAACTTTCTCAAGCACAAGCTGCCGAACAAGCAGCACAAGCCTTGAATGAAAAAGCACAACGAGGTACCCGCCAAGAGCAACTGCAAGCTGCCTACGAAATGTGGCAGAAAGCCAAAGCCGGAGTAGAAATTGCTGAAAAGTCATACAACCGTGTCAACCGGCTCTTTGAACAAGGCGTAATGTCCGCGCAAAAACGTGATGAAGCCAAAGCACAATTTGATGCCATGACCGCTACAGAAAAAGCAGCACGCTCCCAATACGAAATGGCAAAGAACGGTGCACAACGTGAAGACAAAGCAGCAGCCGCAGCCCAAGTAGAACGTGCCAAAGGTGCTGTAGCCGAAGTTTCCTCCTACATAGACGAAACGATACTGACCGCGTCAGCTGATGGAGAAGTGACCGAAATTTTTCCCAAAGCAGGCGAACTGGTAGGTACCGGTGCCCCCATTATGAACGTGGCCCGCTTGAATGACATGTGGGTAACATTTAATGTACGCGAAGATTTCCTAAAAGACTTTACCGTAGGAAATGAGATTAGCGCATTTATTCCTGCCTTTGACAAAGAAATAAAATTCAAGGTTACTTATATGAAAGATCTGGGTACATATGCTGCCTGGAAAGCAACCAAGACTACGGGACAATTCGACCTGAAGACCTTCGAAGTGAAAGCTGTTCCTGTAGAGAGAACAGACGGATTGCGTCCGGGAATGAGTGCCATCATCGAGAAATAACAAACAATGAACAATACTGTCCATAACCGTATATTCCGCATAGCCCGGCGTGAAGTGTTCCGCATCGCCACAAGACCGCTATATCTGTTCTGCATGATCATAGCTCCCTTGTTCTGTTATCTCTTCTTCACTACATTAATGTGGAACGGACTCCCTACGGATATGCCGGCAGGTGTGGTCGATTTGGACAACACAGCTACCACACGCAGCATCATCCGTAATCTGGACGCTTTTCAGCAGACTAAAATCATAGCACATTACCCCAGTTTCGCGGATGCCCGCAAAGCCATGCAGCAAGGAAAGATCTATGCTTTCTACTATATTCCAAAAGGAACTACCGAGAAGGCATTAGCAAGCCGTCAACCCAAGGTTTCCTTTTATACCAACTACTCCTATCTGGTAGCAGGTTCATTACTCTATAAAGACCAGCGCACCATGTCCGAGCTGGCGGGTGGAGCCATCGGCCGTGCCACCTTATATGCCAAAGGAGCTACAGAAGACCAGGCCATGGCATTCCTGCAGCCCATAGTCATCGACTCTCATGTATTAAACAACCCATGGCTCAATTACTCTGTATATTTGAGTAACACCATCATACCGGGTATCCTGATGCTGCTTATCTTTATGACCACCGTCTATACCATTGGAAGTGAAATGAAAACCAACACCCAAAAAGAATGGATGGGCATGGCAGACAATTCCATCACCGTAGCCCTGACCGGCAAATTGCTGCCCCAAACTGTAGTTTTCTTTGTCATGGCCACCTTCTATAATGTTTATCTATACGGTTTCCTGCACTATCCCTGTAATAGCGGTATACTGCCCATGCTGTTTGCCGGTCTGTTACTAGTACTGGCTTCACAGGCTTTCGGAGTATTTCTGTTCGGATTGTTTACAACAGTCCGCTTGGCACTGAGCACCGCCTCCCTATGGGGGGTGATTTCTTTCTCCATATCGGGTATGAGTTTTCCGGTTATGGCAATGAATCCTGTATTACAGGCACTGGCCAATCTATTCCCGTTACGCCACTACTTCCTGATTTATGTAGATTTGGCACTTAACGGATATCCACTGATTTACGCATGGCATTCAGTAGTCGCGTTGATGTTATTCATGCTGTTGCCTTTCTTTATACTGAAAAGACTGCGCACAGTACTATTACATTATGTATATATTCCCTAAAACGGCAAACAGGTATGAAAACATATAAACTCAAAGATATCATCTCACAAGGAACCAAGGACCTTTTCTACATCTGGTGGCAAGAGTTGAAAGCAGTTGTAAAGGATCAGGGTGTACTTATCTTCTTCATTCTGGTACCACTAGGCTATCCGCTTCTCTATACCTTTATATATACCAATGAAACAGTGCGTGAAGTTCCTGCTGCTGTAGTAGATAACAACCGTTCAAGCCTCAGCCGTGAATACCTGCGTCTGGTAGATGCAGGTGCCGACTTGGAAATAGTATCTCATTGCAGTGATATGGAAGAAGCAAAAACTTTATTGAAGAGCGGCAAAGTGTATGGCATCATCTATATTCCTGAAAGCTTCAGCCGCGACATTACTAAAGGAGTTCAAACCCATGTCACCATCTACTGTGACATGAGCGGTATGCTATACTACAAAGCCATGCTGACAGCCAACACCAATGCCTCGCTGGTAATGAACAAACAGATAAAGATAGAACGCTCCGGCAACACAACCATCCGACAAGATGAAGTGAGCACGTCCCCCATAGCGTATGAGGATATTTCCATTTTCAATCCGCAGAACGGTTTTGCCAGCTTCCTGATACCCGCCGTACTGATACTGATTATCCAACAAACTTTACTGCTAGGAGTAGGTCTATCTGCCGGAACTGCTCGTGAGAACAACCGTTTTCGGGACCTTATCCCCATGAGCCGCCATTATCATGGCACGCTGCGCATTGTTTTAGGCAAATCACTGACTTACCTTATGATATATGCTGTCATGGCTACCTATATGCTCTGCCTTGTTCCCAAAATGTTCAGCCTGGTACAAATAGCTCAAGCCGGAACCCTAGCGGCATTCATGTTTCCCTATATACTGGCATGCATCTTTTTCGCGATGACTTGTTCTATCTTTATTCACCATCGGGAAGCCTGTATGATGATTTATGTATTTACCTCAGTACCGTTGCTATTTATCTCAGGCATTTCGTGGCCAGGTACTGCCATTCCTAAATTCTGGGAGGTGGTTTCGTGGCTGTTCCCTTCCACTTTCGGCATCAACGGCTTTGTACGCATCAACAATATGGGAGCCACACTGACCGATGTGCTGACAGAGTACCGGGTATTGTGGATACAAACAGGTGTTTATTTCCTTACCACCTGCATCGTATACCGTCGTCAGATTACCTTAAGCCGCAGACATGTATACGAAAGATTAAAAGAGATTAAGAAAAGACGCAGAACAAATGTCGTCTGAATTTGTTTATAAATTAAGAACTAAATGAATTATTTATGATGAAAAAACTTTTTATTCTGGCATGCGTATGCCTGCTGATTACTTCATGTAACAGCAACTCCAAAAACACTAACGATTCCGCAATCTCCACCGAAACAACGGATATGCACAATGCAGAAAACTCATTGGATTATGACGGTACTTACACCGGAACTTTTCCGGCTGCCGACTGTCCGGGTATCAACATGACCCTGACTATTAAAAAAGACAAGACTTTTGAGTTGATATCAGAATATATTGACCGGCAGGATGCTACTTTCAAAGAATATGGAACTTACTCTGTTGAAGGTAATATCATGACTTTAATTAATGGAGAGGATAAGCAATATTATAAAGTCGGTGAGAATACCCTGACCGCTCTCAATCAAGACAAACAGGCAATAACAGGAGAGTTAGCAGACCATTATATTCTACACAAAAAATAAACTTTACTTCATCTGTCATTTTCATGCCAAAGTGAAGGGTCCGCTTCAATCTATCACAGCCGGATTCTTCACTTTGTTTTTTTATCTGCCCACAATCTGTATTCACACTAATTAACTCCCATTCCTTTTGCTTATTACGATTTTTCCGTAGATTTGCGAAAACATCGTAATCAATTCATTTTCTTATGGAAAAGCTAACGATACAAGAAGAAGAAGTGATGCTTCATATTTGGAGCATGGGAGAATGTTTCGTGAAAGACATAGTTGCTAAATTTCCCGAACCCAAGCCGCCTTATACTACGGTGGCATCCATAGTGAACAACCTGAAAAGAAAAGGGTATGTTACGGCCAAACGATTCGGCAACACTTATCAATACACCCCAGTGGTTAAACAAAGCGAATACAAACGCACATTTGTAAGTGGTGTGGTCCGGAACTATTTTGCTGACTCATACAAGGAAATGGTATCTTTCTTCGCCAAAGAGCAAAAAATCTCCGCAGCCGACTTGAAAGACATTATCAACTTGATAGAGAAAGAAGAAGATAAATAATCCTGCTAAATTCACAAATACTATGATAACTACAGCACCCGAACTCATCTACATGCTGAAAGTAAATATAGGCATCGCCTTATTCTATGCTTTCTACAAGCTGTTCTGCTGTCGCGACACTTTCTTCCAGTGGCGTCGTATCGCACTGCTGAGTTTTCTTGCCCTCTCTTTTCTTTATCCGCTGATGGATATGCAAGCATGGGTGAAAGAACAACCTGCCATCAATGAACTGGCAGATTACTACGCACTGATGATGCTGACAGAAACAAATACTTCCACTGCCACAGTAGTCACAGCTCCTGTTGCTATTCCCACACCCGACCTGCTTGATATAATAAAGTTCGTCTATTGGATTGGAATCCTTTTATTATCCGCACGATTTATGATCCAACTAAGCAGTATTTTCCGCCTTGTCTTAAAAAGCAAGAATATAAATGTAGACCAAATATCCATACGCAGTCTATCAGAACCTGCCAATCCATTCTCTTTCTGGCAATGGATTTTCATCTATCTGCCCGGACTGAAAGAAGATGAAAAACAAGAAATCCTGACGCACGAACAGACCCACGTCCGCCAATGGCATTCCATAGATGTCATTATCAGTGAAATAGTAAATATCATTTGCTGGATGAATCCTTTTGCATGGCTGCTGAAAACAGAGATCAGACTCAATTTGGAATACCTTGCCGATCATAAAGTAATGGAATCCGGCACAAATAAGAAAGCATATCAATATCACCTTTTGGGATTAGCCAACCAAAACAGACAAACCGGTTTATATAATAATTTCAACTTATCACACTTAAAAAACAGAATTAAAATGATGAACAAAAAAAGAACCCGCACCACAGGGCATATCAAATATGCCTTGTTTGCACCGCTGACTGCTGCTCTACTCTTGGTCAGCAACATTGAAACCGTGGCACGGACAGCCGAAAGGTTAATCTATTCCACGGAAGAAAGCACCCCACGCCCCGAAAGGGAAGAAGTGGCATCTTTTGTCAACACAACAGTACAAGGTCTGGTGACTTTCACTATTACCGTAACCAATAGTGAAGGTAAGCCTCAGCCTAATATTACTCTGCAAATCAAACCGGGTAATGAAGTAAAAACTTTCAAGACCAATGCAGAAGGAAAGGCTACCATAGAAGTGGATATGACGACTCCCAAGTATGTTTCCCTAGACGTTTCCTCTCCTAAAAGTTCCAAACACCAATCACTTCTACTTTCAGCAAACAAACCGAATGTCACTGCCATTTTCGATACCGATGATGATATTGCCGCCTACATCAAAGCCGGCAAACAAATACGGATCAAGTTACAAATATCCAATAATGATAACCAACAACTTGCAGGAGTAGAACTTATTTCTTCTTCAACAAATGCCAAAGCCACGACAAACGCTCACGGAGAAGCTCAGTTAACAGTAGGAGTAGGCGAAACCATTGCCATTAACCATAAAGGTTATCAAGAAGGAAAATTCACGGTAAAAGAACTCTGCCCCATCAAAGATATGGAAAATCCGGAACTGGTGAGATTACTTCTTGTCGGAGAAGACCCCGTATACCAGATAGCAGACAATATGCCTGAATTCCCCGGAGGTATGACAGCCTGCTTGCAATATTTGGCACGCAACATAAAATATCCCGTAACAGCGCAAAAGGAGGGAGCACAAGGTAAAGTAATCGTACAGATGGTTATTGAAAAAGATGGTTCGGTAGACCATGTAAGCATAGTACGCAGCATTACCCCCGAACTGGATGCTGAAGCAGCACGGGTTGTAAAATCCATGCCAAAATGGAAGCCGGCAACTGTAAAAGACAAAGCAGTACGTTGCAGATACACTGTTCCTGTAACTTTCAAACTGCAATAAAGAGCATAAAAACAGAAAAGAGGCTGTTCCGAACAGTCTCTTTTCATCTTAAAAATATATTCCTAAATCATTTCTTCATCTCCACAATGTGTGTCGGCGCCTGTTCCGCATTACGCTTCTCGGTCTGCTTCACAACATTTTCAGCTAACTCTATAAATGCACGCCCGGTAATGCTGTCCTCATTCAAAGCAGCCGGAGTTCCTTTATCACCATTTTCACAGATACTCTGCACAATAGGAATTTGTCCCAACAAAGGCACATTCATTTCCTCTGCCAGCTGTTTGCAACCCTCCTTTCCGAAAAGGTAATACTTATTTTCAGGAAGTTCCGCAGGAGTAAACCATGACATATTCTCCACCAATCCCAAAATAGGAACATTTACTTTATCATTGGTATACATATTGATTCCCTTGCGCGCATCAGCCAAAGCCACCTGCTGAGGTGTACTGACGATTACAGCTCCCGTAATAGCCAAAGTCTGCACCAAAGTCAGATGAATATCACTGGTGCCCGGAGGCGTATCCAATATGAAATAATCCAGTTCTCCCCATGCGGCATCTCCAATCAGTTGTTTCAAAGCATTACTAGCCATCCCTCCACGCCATAAAGTAGCTTGATCAGGGTCGACAAAGAAACCGATAGAAAGCAACTTGATACCATATTTTTCAATCGGCACAATCAAATCACGCCCGTCAATCTGCTCAGCATAAGGACGGGCATCTTCCACCTGGAACATTTTAGGCACAGAAGGACCGAAAATATCAGCATCCAGCAAACCTACTTTATATCCCAGTTTAGCTAGGGCCACAGCTAGATTGGCCGCCACAGTAGACTTGCCCACCCCGCCTTTTCCGGATGAAACAGCAATGACATTTTTTACCAATGGAAGCAGCTTACCCGGTTCGGGACGCGCCGCCTGACGGCTCTCTGTCGCAATAGCTACCTGTACATCAGGTGAAACATAAGTATGAATAGCTGTTTCGGCAGCCTTTATCATAGATTTCATAAACGGATCGGTCGGTTTCTCAAAAATCAACGAAAAGCTTACCGACATACCGTCAATGCGAAGATTATCGGCAACTATCTCCGCTTCCACCAAATTCTTTCCCGTTCCGGGATAACGCACCGTTGCCAAGGCGTCCAAAATCAATTTCGGATATAAAGTCATCATTCTGTTATTATTTACTTGTTTTCAACCCGCTTCGTTTACTGCGGTTGTAACTGCGATACTCATCCAATTCTATTTCCACATCGGGTTCATGCAACTCCTTCTCTTGCGGCAGACGGAACTTCATATATTTTATATTCAAACCACGATCCAACCATTGTTGTTCATAATAGGTACGGATGCCTAGTATGTCATCCACCAAACCGGAATGATACAAATCTTCGGTCATAAACTCTACCGGCAATTTGTTTTCCTCTACCATATAGCGGGTGTAAGTAAACATAAAATTACTGTCGGTCTTCAAATGAATCAGTCCGTCCGGCTTCAAAAACTTACGATAACGTTCCATAAAGTATGTGGAAGTAAGACGTTTAGTCGCTTTCTTCATCTGCGGATCAGAGAAAGTCAGCCATATCTCACTCACCTCACCCGGAGCAAAAAAACGGTCGATGATTTCGATATTGGTACGCAAAAAAGCCACATTCATCATGCCATCTTTCAGCGCTTCCGTCGCACCGGTCCACATACGGGCCCCTTTTATATCTACACCGATAAAATTTTTATCGGAATACATACGACCCAGCCCTACGGTATATTCACCTCGTCCGCATCCCAGTTCCAGAACTATCGGATTATCGTTCTTAAAAAAGTCACGGTTCCAATTCCCCTTCATATCGAACGTAACGTTATCGGCCACCGAATAAGGGTATTCAAACACGTGCGGATACTCCCGCATATCAGCAAATTTCTCCAGTTTTCCTTTTCCCATGAAAATTAGTCTATCATTAATTTGTTTCCACAGGCAAAGGTAGGAATATCCTGTGAAAGAGAAAAAAAATAGACCCGCAATTCACTTGCAGGTCTATTTTTCTTATCTTTCTATTTTCTATATTATTCAGAAATTGCCTCAACGGACTCTCCCAATTCTTTCTTCAGATCTTCATAGAAAGCAGCATGTGATGCTTCTACATAAGGAGCCAGGAACAAGAAACCGATCCCCAAAGTAAAACAACACAGAATAGCCCAACCAATGAAGCTCAAATCCAACAAGAACATCTTCATCTTACGACCGGACATCATCGCCATACTTTTCTCTATGGCAGCATCGTACTGTAACTCCGGATAATCTTTCAGAATAAAGAGCGTCATGGCATATGAATAGGACTTCATGATGCCCGGAATGACAAGCAGCAACGTCCACAGGAACGTATAGACTGTAGTCAGCAGCATTGTACCCAATATCCGTCCATAGTCTTTAAACCCATCGAAAAGACGGGCAAAATCCAGCTTTATTCCACGAATCACATCCAAAAAAAGGACGGTATAGCCGAAGCCCAATGGCAAAAGCAACAAAGCGATGAGACTAAAGGAAGACGAAGCCACCGACTCCATAATACGATAGGGCAGCGTTGGGGCATTCATCACCAGTCCATAGACCAAGGTAATAACCGCACCCAGTCCCCAATTACCGGTCAACGCATCGATTGCCCGATTCTTCAATTCTGAATTTGTTTTCATAAGAATCTATTTTTCTATTAGTCTAAAATTGTCACCCAATTATGTGTATCAGGTTCATCACCATACTGGATAGCACGCAGTTTGTTATACAATTTTGTACAAACAGGACCCGGCTTTCCATCTTTAGAGATAATGTACGATTTCTTGTTTTCCAAATCATCAATACGCTGGATAGGACTGATAACAGCCGCCGTACCGCAAGCCCCCGCTTCCTCGAAGGTTTCCAGTTCTTCTTCAGGAACCGGACGACATTCTACCTTTATACCCAAATCCTCGGCCAGCTGCATCAAACTCTTATTCGTTATAGAAGGCAGAATAGAAGATGATTTTGGTGTAATGTAAGTATTATTTTTGATGCCGAAGAAATTAGCCGCACCACACTCGTCAATGTACTTCTTTTCCTTGGCGTCTAGATAGAACTCGCAGGAATATCCCAAATCATGGGCTTTCTTATTGGCACGCAGGCTGGCAGCATAGTTGCCGCCCACCTTAAAGCGTCCGGTTCCATAAGGTGCGGCACGGTCGAACTCACGGATAATAACATAAGGATTAGTAGAAAAACCACCTTTGAAATAAGGACCTACCGGAGTTACGAATACCACAAACAGATATTCATTGGCAGGGTGAACCCCCACCTGAGCACCTGTACCAATCAGTAACGGACGAATATAAAGAGCCGCACCACTTTCGTATGGAGGAATGAAACGCTCGTTGGCTTTCACCACCTTCTTTATAGCGGCCACAAACTTTTCTGTAGGAAGTTCCGGCATCAGAATACCGTCACAAGTACTTTGCAAACGTTCCGCATTGGCTTCAGGACGGAAAATACGGATTTTACCGTCTTTTCCACGATAAGCCTTCAACCCTTCAAACGCTTCTTGCCCATAGTGCAGACAAGTGGCGGCCATGTGAATATTCAACGTTTCTTCCGAACAAAGTTCCAACTCTCCCCATGCACCGTCACGATAGTAGCAACGTACATTATAGTCTGTCTTCATATAGCCGAAGGACAGATTTGCCCAATCAATCTCTTTCATAGTGTATCTTAATTATGTTATTATTTACGAATGAGAGCAAAATTACGTTTTATATTTGCAAATTCCAATCAAAACAGCTTTTTTATTTATAGCTTTTATAATTTGCCAATATGTCAATGTGCTAAGGTACAAATATGCCATGCAGAATATAGCGCAGCCAATTGGCACATTAGCATATTGTCACATTGAAACATTATTATCCAACATTTTCTTTATCTCCTCATCGGCTTTATAAAGTTTATCCCGGCAAAACTTGATTAATTCCTGTGCCTCTTTCAGGTTCACACCTAAACTGTCTATGTCCAACTCATTACTGTCTATGCGTGATACGATTTCTTCCAGACGTTTCATAGCCTGTTCATAGGTTTGTTTCTTTGCTGCCATACTTCGTTTTATTTTTTAGTTACTATACTCTTTATTTCTCCTTTGGCAAAACGGGTGGTAAGTTCATCACCCGGCTGCAATACAGAAGCATCGATCACCGCCTTGCCATTTTTCAGCGTGATACTATATCCCCTTTTCAACAAATTTTCGGGAGATGCCGCCTTCAATTCCTGCTCCAAAAGTTGGAGCCGATGCTTTTCCTTTACCAGACGACGCTGTGAAACGATGCCCAACCGAGTTTCCATCATTTTTAAACAATGGGTTTCTTTTGTCAGACGGGATTGCAGGCCTACTTCCAAATGTTTCATGATTCGTTCCTGGCGATAATGTTCCTCTTTCAGCCTCATCCGCGTCTGCATGGGAATACGTTCTACCATCCGGTTCAACCGGGTATTTTCCCGTTCCATACGGGTAGAGATAGTATGAAGTACAGCCGATGCATAATCTTCAAGAACCTTGGCAGTGTCGTGCAAATGATTTATAAGATACTCGGCAGCAGCAGTAGGTGTCTTGACACGAGTATGAGAAACACAGTCCAACACCGTATCGTCACGCTCATGCCCTATACCGGTTATAATAGGTATAGGAAACTGAGCACAATTAGCCGCCAACTCATATGTATCGAACCCCGAAAGGTCGGACGTGGCGCCTCCGCCACGGATAATAACCACGACATCCCAATCATCACGACAGGCATGGATAGCATCCAATGCGGTAATGACAGATTGTTCTACCCGTTCCCCCTGCATAATAGCAGGAAACAAACACGGATAAAAGACAAAACCATAGGGATTCTGTTCCAGTTGATTACAAAAATCACCATAACCGGCAGCCGTAGCCGAGGAAATAACGGCTATGCGTTGCGCCAGCAAAGGAATCTCCAGTTCCTTATTCAAAGTCAGCACACCTTCTTCTTCCAATTGCTTCAAGATTTCGCGACGGCGACGCGCCATATCCCCCAATGTATAAGTAGGATCTATATCCTGCACAGTAAGCGAGTAACCATACAATTCATGAAACTCCACAGCCACTTTCACCATCACTTTAATACCTGCAACAAAAGCCTGCCCGGTTTCCTCTTCAAAATAAGGCTTCAGCAAACGGTAGACATTGCTCCAAATAGTCCCCCTTGCCTTAGCTATCAGATTATTCCCCCGTGGCTCTTTCTGTACAAATTCCAAATAGCAATGACCGGAATAATTGGAACGTACATCACTCAGCTCTGCCTGAACCCAATAAGTATCGGGCAGACAAGCATGAATGCTGCGCTTAACCAACGCATTCAGTTCATATAAAGAAAGAGGATGTTCTTCCATTATTTTTTCTTCTCTAATTCTATTTGACAAGCTTTCCAGATATCAGGCACACCATAACCGTAAATATTATCCGGATACTCTTTACGGTCTCCTGCATTCCGCACTGCCTCCACCACCTGCTTGGCAGTAAGCCAGGGACAAGCCTGCCAGAAACAGGCTACCAACCCGCACAATGTAGGCGATGCGAAAGAAGTACCATTGGCATGAGAAACCGTTCCATCATTACCCGCTACGGCCGAAGCAACTCCTACCGCCATCACATCCGGTTTTACACGGCCATCTGTAGTATTTCCTATAGAAGAGAAATCAGCATTAACCAGATTCCGGTCCGCCGCCCCCACTGTAATAACATTTTCCGCATCTCCCGGAGGTGTGATTTTTTTCCATGTGCCACGCCCCGAATTTCCGGCACTGCATACCAACACCAATCCTTTATCGGCAGCCAAAGAAGCGGAATGAGACATCAATGAATAATGCCCATCCAAATCACGGTACCGGTAATTCATGGTCGTATCATCAAACTCATAATATCCCAATGAAGTATTAACCACATCCACTCCCACACTATCGGCAAATTCCAAAGCTTCCGCCCAATAATCCTCTTCCACAGGCTGTTCCGTATCATCATCCTCACTACGGAGAAGCCAATATGAAGCTTCGGGAGCCGTGCCGACCAATACATTCGGCTTATTGGCAGCCATACAAGACAACACTTTCATGCCGTGATAGTTCTCGGCATAAATATCCGAGTGAGAATTTACAAAATCGCGTGTTCCCAACAAGTCCATTCCTTTGAAAACACTGATTTCATCAGCATTATAAAAACCGGCATCAATGACCGCTATCTGCATCCCCTTCCCACGAAAACCTGCAGCGTGAAGACTGTCCCCGTGATGAACAGCAATCTGCCGCCACGCATCCCCATAATAGTTATTACTCTTTGTCACCCTATTGGTCACCTCTTTTTTACGGTTGGCATTGCGGGCAGGAATACTGTCGGGAGCTGTCCACACTTTCCGGACAGCTGTCACAAAAGGCAATGCCGCCACTTTATCAATAACCGACGTGTCGGATACCTGCACTACCACTGTATTGTTCCATTTACTTTTGGATACAAGCTGTGCTCCTTTTCCGACCAGCATATCTATATAGCTCCAGCACACAGGAATATCTGTAGAATCAACGGGCAATCCCTGTTTCATGCGACGCTCCAAAGCACGTTCGGACAAATAAGCCGAAGGCTTGTCCAATGCATAGGTTGTTTCCGCCTTATCGCGAAAGTTTACACGATACTTATACGTTTTTACTTGTGCCGACATTTGTAAGGTGCATGCCAATAGCAAGCAGCCCACTATTCCTTTTTGACTATTCATTAATTCTATTCCGTTTATTTTTTTAAATGCAAAGATAAACAAACTTTTCCCTCACACTCATTTTTTGTGTACCTTTGCAGCCGAATTCAGGTTAAACAGGTAAAAAGACAGAAAATAAAGTATGGCAAAAACAGGAACCCCCACAGAATTGGGAACACAACCAATCGGAAAATTACTTTTACAATATGCAATACCCGCCATTATCGCTATGACGGCATCTTCCCTATACAATATGGTAGACAGCATCTTCATCGGTCACGGTGTAGGCCCTTTGGCTATTTCAGGACTGGCTATCACCTTCCCGCTGATGAATCTGGCGGCTGCATTCGGTTCACTGGTCGGTGTGGGTGCCTCCACATTAGTTTCCGTAAAATTAGGACAGAAAGATTATGCTACCGCCCAAAACATTTTGGGTAACGTAGTTACGCTGAACTTTATTATAGGTATAGGATTCAGTATATTAACCTTGCTTTTCCTTGATCCTATTCTCTACTTCTTCGGGGCAAGCCCGGATACCATCTCCTATGCACGAGACTACATGGTCATTATCCTGCTGGGCAATGTTATAACCCACATGTATTTGGGACTGAATGCCTTACTACGCGCTTCGGGGCATCCACAAAAAGCAATGACAGCCACCATCACCACAGTAATTATCAATACCATCCTTGACCCTATCTTTATCTATCTATTCCATTGGGGTATCCAGGGTGCCGCCATTGCCACCATTCTGGCCCAAATCATCTCACTGGTGTGGCAATTCAAGACCTTCACCAACAAGAACGAGTTGCTTCATCTCCGCCGAGGCATTTACAAACTGCGCGGTACAATCGTAAAAAACACCATCGCTATCGGTATGTCTCCGTTCCTGATGAATCTGGCAGCATGCTTCATTGTAATTTTCATTAACAAAGGTTTGAAAGAATATGATGGCGATCTGGCTATTGGCGCATTTGGTATTGTAAACCGGATTGTTTTCCTGTTCGTCATGATTGTGATGGGGCTGAATCAAGGAATGCAACCCATAGCCGGTTATAACTTTGGCGCCCAACAATATCATCGTGTAAACCAGGTATTAAAACTTACCATTTATGGCGCCACCGCTGTTACAACAACCGGTTTTCTAGTAGGTGAACTGATGCCCGAATTGGCCGTATCCGCTTTTACCACTCATGAGGGACTGATACAGCTATCAGCTACCGGCTTACGCATTGTAGTCATATTTTTTCCCATTATCGGGTTTCAGATGGTAACGTCCAATTTTTTTCAAAGTATCGGCATGGCCGGTAAAGCCATCTTCCTGTCATTAACCCGACAATTATTATTCTTGCTTCCCAGCATCATCCTGCTCCCTCTTTGCTGGGGATCAGCAGGAATTTGGTGGAGTATGCCAATATCAGACTTGGCGGCAAGTGTTGTCGCAGGAATCATGCTTTACCGCCAGTTCAAGATTTTTAAGACCCACGGTAACAAATTAAAAGTTGAAAATTAAGAATTAAAAATTAGTTTCCTTATATTTGCCCACATAATCAATAGACAACGACTATGAACGAGCATTATGTTATCAACCTAGGACGCCAACTAGGCAGTGGAGGAAAAGAGATAGGCGAAAAACTGGCCCAAGAGTTTGGTATCGCCTTTTACGATAAAGAATTAATCAAACTAGCTTCGGAAGAGAGCGGCCTATGCAAGGAATTCTTTGAAAAAGCAGATGAAAAAGCTTCTCAAAGCATTATCGGCGGTCTGTTCGGAACACGTTTTCCTTTTATCAGCGACGGAGCCATTCCCTATGGCAGTTGTCTGAGCAATGACGCTTTGTTCAAAATACAAAGCGACGTAATACGTGAACTGGCTGAAAAACAATCGTGTCTGTTTGTCGGCAGATGTGCCGACTACATTTTGCGTGACCATCCCCGTTGCGTCAATATATTCGTTTCTGCTTCCAAAGAAGCACGCATCGAAAGATTGATGCATATCCATCATATTTCTACAGAAGCCGCTGAAGAATTGATGGAAAAAGCAGATAAAAAACGGTCAGCTTACTATAATTATTATAGTTACAAAACGTGGGGAGCTGCCGAAACTTATCACTTATGCATTGATTCGTCCGTATTGGGGATTGATGGAACAGTACAATTCATCAAACAGTTTGTAAAATTAAAGTTAGGATTTTAACTACTTTAAAAATGGTATACAGACAATTCAAAGGGTTACCCCAGCTATAATGAAGGGACATGCCTGATTTTTTATTCCGTATTTAAAATAATTCAGGCACATCCCTTTATATTATACCATGGCAGGATAAATCAGAAAACATCAATCTTCAAACTTTTCCTATAAAATCAACCAATTCATTCACTTACGCAACATATCCCATAAGATTCCTATCGCCAATAATATAGAAATGATTACTATGAGCAGTTTCAAATATGCAGGGCTAATAATTAGCATAATTATCAGTCTGATATCCTGTACACACAACAAGAACTACCCCACAGCCTTCCAACCCGAATTGGCAAAGGCAGAAGCAATGATGTACAGATATCCCGACAGCGCACTGCATATATTACAGGGCATACAACCTGACATTCCTTCTGAAAATGAACAATATGCCACATGGGCATTATTGATGACACAAGCTCAATATAAAAACCAAATTGAACAATCCGATTCTTTAATAAATATCGCTTACTCTTATTTCACCAAACATGATAATGCACAAAGAAAGGCATTGGCGCTATATTATAAAGGTATCTTGCGCCATGAAAGTCATCATGCCGAAGATGCATTGTCATTTTATCTAGAAGCAGCGACTGAAATAGAGAAAACAAATGATTATCAATTAGGCTTTCTTATCAATTCAGAGGTAGGACTAATGTATCTGTATCGAAAACTAAATGATTATGCTATGGAATATTTTGAAAAAGCACATCATAATGCCGAACTATCCGACAACCAAACATACATAGCTTTCTCTTTCATATATATCGCCAGAGCATTTTCACAGAAAAAACAATATAATAAAGCGATAGAATATTATGAAAAAGCTATAAAAATAGGACAAGTGAATAACTATCCTACCATATTGGCAAGCGCCATGAACGAAACCAGTTTTTTATTTCTTAAAACAGGAGAAAATAAAAAGGCTCTTCAGTATGCAAAAGATTGTATTAAAATAAAAAAGACTGATCAAAGAATATTTTCATTGGGAGATACTTATCGCTATTTAAAAATGTACGATTCTGCATATTTTTACCTAAACCAAGCTTGCCTGTCACCTAATATCCATACAGCCCGTAGCGCCTATCAAGCACTATATTATATTAGTCAAGAAGAAAAAGATTACAAAAAGGCAGTAGAATACAGTAATAAGCTATGGTTCTATCAAGATTCAATAGGTAAAACAGATCGCAATAAAGCATTAATAGAGATGCAAGAAAAATATGATCAGCAAAAAATAATCAATGAAAATAATCTGTCACAAATAAAGAAAGACCGGATCATACGCAATGTGCTCATTGCCTTAATCATTTTGTCTTTCATCATAGCAATAACAAACTATCTATACCAACGAAAAATAGTTTCTCAAAAACAAGAGATATCGGAGAAAGAAGAAAAAATTCGTTATTTCACTATGAAAATACATGAAAATGAGACATTGATAAACCGCAACAAAATGCGGATAGAAGAACTTACGATCCAAATGGAAGGAAGCCTAGAGATAAAAGAACAATGGAAAGAACAAAATAAAATACGACAAGAAATACAACAACAGAATGAAACGCTGAAACTGGAGAACAATAACCTGCAAAATCATATAAGCAATTATGCCCAGTCATTAAAAGAAAAATCGAAAGAACTGGAAGCTATGGAACATCTATCAAAAGAAAACCAGTATCTACATAAACGCGAGGCTTTTTTATGTAACCAACTCATTAAGCAGACAGAATTATTCAATAAGCTAAAAACAACAAAGTATATAGACAACAAACTATGGCAAGAAATAAAAGAAAAAATAGATTTATTATTCGATAACTATACTAAAAGACTATGTCATCAGATACCTTCCTTAACAGACGGTGATATACAAATATGCTGTTTGATAAAACTACGGTTCAGCAACGGTGACATCGCCAATATGTTAGCCATCTCGCCCACATCTGTGTCCAAAAGAAAATTAAGATTAAAAGAACGCATCGTACAAGAAATAGGTTCATTAGGCGAAAATCAAAGCCTTGATTTATGGCTTATGGAATACTAAAAATAAACAATTGTCTATATCGCCCTCCTATAAAAAAAGGTAATAAGCTAGTTATTAACTTATTACCTTTTTCCATTTGTCCACATGATATCTGCACGTTTTTAAGATTTATCCTCTAACTTTGCCCCAAACAAAACAATTAAAACAAACATAAAGTCATGAAGTTAAAAAGTATAAAGAAAAAGATATGGAGTATAGTTATTATCATAACTACATTAATAGGTATTTTGCCTGTACAAGCCAATACAACAGAAACTCCTGTTAAAGATGTAGAATTGGATGGCAGATGGGATGATCCTATTAGAAGTGCTGCTACCAATTGCCCCATAACTGTATTTACCGATGGCTATCTCCTTACCCTCAAGAACGCGTCACCCGACCGTGATATGACCATCCGCATCACAGATATGGCAAAAGGGGGCGTCGTTTATGAAAATGATATTCCTGAAGTACAGAGCGCTTACATCACAATTTCTATTGCAAATTTCCCTGCAGAAGAATATAAACTAGAAATAACAGGTACACCTTCCGGACATTTAACGGGATATTTCACTAAAGAGTGACAGACCTGTTTTCATAACCCAACTAAAGTATACTTAAACCACTAACTTGATTCATTAGAAATTGGAACATGAAAGTTCCAATTTCTATGAATATAATTTGTCCAAAAAGTTCATTAAACAAATCCATATTAACGCAATAATATATGCTGAATTTCCTTCTTGACATAGCACCGGACAAAAGCCAGTTATTGCTAACCATCAAATTAGCAGGGATATTGCGGGAAAAGAAACAAGAGGTATACTATACCTACACCTCAAACCCTGCTTTTACGCCTGTACTATATGATAAAGGAATAAGCAACTGCGTACTTTATCCAGATGATTTCCGTTGGTTAAAGCCCGACCTAACGCTTCTGGATTGTCGGTATGCAGCACATGCCTCCCTCTATCGGCAGCTAGCCATTGACTATATTTTCATAGCCATGCAGTTGCCTGACCAAAAAAACATACAGGACAAAGATATTTCTATACTTTATCTGCCACCCACTCCCTACCTGTCATCCGGTTCCGGACCACGTTTGGAAACATTGACAAAGAGATTGCAGGATATTAAAAAAGACAAAGAAAGAAATATTATTGTCGGATTATTAGGAAAAGGAAATAAAAATTCAAAGATTCTAGAAGATTTTTATAGAGTTATAAAAAGAAGTTCCATCAGAAATCCCCGGTACCAATTCATATTATTGACCGACATACCAAATGTATATCAATCGTCTGAATTGCCCGACAACATGGAATTATTCCGCACGCTGAACCTTAACACCATATTACCATTATGCGATTTGGCTTTGACCGACTCACATTCTGACGCATGGCTGGATTGTACCTTTGCTCAAATACCGGTACTGAAATATTCGCCTAAAGATATGATAAACATAACTCCGATGAAATTGGAGCAACAAATAGAATATGCATTACAAAATAAAACAACACTAACACAAAAGGCGAAAGAGTTATGCGATTTCTTTGAGCGTAAGAATCGGGAAATAAACAAAATAGCCGATATGTTAATAGAAAGAGCAGGACGTAACAGATATAACTCATGCAGACTCCGGCCGCACACTTATTAAAGTAATTCAGCGTTCATACCTACTTCCACGTCCAAATGAACGTTAATCGCTCCAATGAATTTCTTTTTTTAAGTGATTGCGGCCGCTCCATGAGTTTTCTCTTATAAAACAAACCGGGTTATGACAGAATACGAACTTGATAAAATAAAGAAATCATTTGTCCGTTCCAATGCCAAGTGCCCTGTAGAGGTAGCTTGCCTGCTCACTGTTATAAAATATTACAACGGAAAAGAAACGGACATACATACATTGACCGAATGGTGCAAAATAAATGGAAAGCTTACCTTGGCAGGAATGAAACAAGGGGCTATATATTCCGGCATGAAAGCCGAAATATGTTTGCAAAACATTCATCAATTAACACAAAGAAACTTCCCATCATCCTTTTCACTCTCAATGATTTCAATGTACCAGGATATGTAGTCTGTTACGGCATTCATGAATCCCGATTCATTATCTGGGAACCGGAATTCGGACTCATGCAATATTGGGCGGACGAAATGAAAACATTATGGATAAAAGGAATAGCCCTGACCCTCTTTCCCACACAAGATTTTATGAATTCGGCAAATCTCCATCTAAAATGGTGGGAAATATATAGCTGGAGCAAACTATGGAAAAGAAAGGTAGAACATTGGTACGAATATATATGGTTAAACGTACCTTTATTCCGCCAAATGGTATATAAGCTGGGTAAGAACAAATGAAATGTGAAAAGTAGGCACTCATAATCTTTCCTTCTCACTCTCTCCGGCACCACTACCCTTATATTTATTACGCGTAGCATTAAATTTATAGCGTACCGTCAGCATCACTTTCCTACTATCATAATTATTAATTTGCAAAGAAGATGCCCAGTTATAATACATACGGTTTCCAGACTTCATACCATGGAACAAATCCGTACCACTCAGTTTCACAGACATCCTATCCCCCCAAAAGAACTTTGTAACCCCGGCATCCACATAAAAAATATTCTTGGTTTCCGAGCAATTCTCCATATCGCCTTTACTTTGATAATTCATTTCCACCGAAGCCATCCAGCCGTGATTAAAATTAAACGTATTATTAAAAGCCCCCGTAAACATCGGTTTGTTCATCTTCAGCAATCCATCGGTAGTCTCCAGATCCAGCCATTGTTTCTGTACTCCCCAATTCAATTGCGGCGACCAGATTCCAAACTTAGGCGCCAATGACAAGAATGCCGAAACAGACTTCAAGCTATGAAGATTTTTGAAAGAAATAAGCGTTACCGCCGGATTATACTCCATTTGTTCCCCCCAGTAAATGATTGCATTTCTTCTGTCATTATAATCCACACTAAACTGCATAAACTTCCATGCCCCCATCAAAGAAACGTTATGCACCACCTCATGTTCCAATAACGGATTGCCGGACTGAAGCGTGAACCTATTGGCATACGTCACATTATTGCTCAACTGCTGGTAGGACGGACGACGCGTCTTTGCCGCATAACTAAGCTGAACTGCACTCCGCCTATTTCAGAACCCAATGAAACACTCGGAAAGAAATTACTGAAATTCCGGCTTTGTCCTTCCATATATTTCCCATCCTCATAATAATCAAAGTTCACCCACTCATAACGTCCCCCCACGGAGAGTTGCCCTATGGGGGTATTGCGGCTATACTCTAAAAACGGACTGATATTCTGCTCTTTCAGTTCACTGAATGAAGTCGGCACATAACCTTCCGGATTCACATAATCATCCTGCCGCTCTGTATGACTGTATTCAGCCCCTATCATGACATTTCCTCCAAGCAGCGGACGGCTCAGCACCAGTTTGGCAGCAAAGAGTTCACTTCTCAATGTATTGGTAGAAGTGACAACCCTATCTTCCTTATTGCTGCTTTCTTCACGTTGTATCGTATTGTCTCCGTTTTTGTCAAACAGATAATCCGCATTAAAATCAATCTCCGTTTTTCCCGCCATCCCCTTATAATAAACATTTACCGAATGCAAGGGATTATAATACGCAGTGGCATTGATATCATTCGCCAGATAGTCATAATGCGTGCCATCGGCATATACATCCGAATTAAATATAGTGTGATAGCGGGCATCCGGATTGGCTTTCAATGTATATTTTACTCCGATTGAATTATTTTCATCGAATGCATAGTTCACACCTGCGATATTGGTAAATGCCTGTTGATTCGTTTTTGCGAACTGATAATTGTCCTGATGCCAAAGCGTATCAACATGCACATCTTGAGTAAACCGGCTTTCGTCAAACCCTTCACTTTTTCTATAATACACGGTGCCGAACACATCCAATTTATCACGCCGGTAATTCCAGTTCAACTGTTCCACGAAACCGGCATACTCCCACTGATTATAACCGGAACGCACATCAAATCCAAATCCTTCCCCTTTTATGGGGCGGGTAGTAATCTTCACCACTGCTTTCACAGACGCATCATATCTTGCACCGGGGCTGGTAATCAGTTCTACATTCTTAATATCTTCTGACTTCAGCTGGTCCAGTTCCGACAAATCACGCAGCAATCTTCCATTCACATAGATTATCGGGCTCCCTTTTCCAAATACCTCATACGCATCATTTTTCTTCTGAAGTCCCGGTATATGCTTCAACACATCCTCCGCCGTACCCATTTTGCTAAGTACTGTTCCTTGCACATGGGTCTGCAACCCTTCAGCAGTAAGTTTATATGACGGGCGATTCCCCTTTACCACGACTTCCCCCAACAGATTAACATCTTCATGCATCACAATCGTTACCGGAAATTGAGCATAGGCTTTTGTCATCGGAATAAAGCCAAGACAAGAAATTCTGAGTATATTGTTACCGCTTGTTTGGTCTATGCTGAAAATTCCTTGTTCATTGCTAATTGTACCTTGCACAAAAGATGAATCTTTGGAAGATAGCAATACCACATTAGCAAAACTGACAGGATTTCCTTTTTCATCAACTAATGAGCCGGAAACACTCTGTGCGTCAACAATAATCACTTGTAACACTAATCCGAGTAGTAAAATCACTTTCCTCATGTTCTATACTTTTTATTTTTTTGAAATTATCACAAACGTCTTAGCTCATCATTTGCCGCTCCTGTCCCTTTATACTTGCTCTTTGTTGTATTAAACTTATAGCGCAAAGTAATAGAAAATTCACGAGTATCCCATTGATTAGTCTGCTCCCAAATAATACTGCCAAAATATGTTTGCCAATAATTACGTGAACCATGAAAAAGATCGTTCCCTCGAAGTTCCAGACTTAAGGCATCCCTTAAAAATGACTTACGGACAGAGATGTCAACTGTACCATAATTTTTGAACTGATACAAATTCTGATAATTTCCTTTTCCCATAAAAAGCCCATCCAAACTGACAAGAAAATCACCAGGAAGTTCAAATGTATTGTTGAACCTTATTGTAGGACGAGGCTTATTAAACTCTATGCCATCTATTGTCATCCATTGTTTCTTCACGCCGATATTTAGGTTAGGATGCCAAAAGCCAATAGCCGGTGAAATAGAGAAAGAAACATTCAAAGTCGGACGATTATGATAATTGAGGTAAGTCATCATCATTGAATTGCCATTATCTATCGGATCTCCCCAATAAATGATTTCCTTACGCCACTGCTGATAGCTGACAAGTAACTGTAAAAAACGCCATGTACCGACCAATGAAATATCGTGAATGGTGCACGGCTCCAGCAATGGGTTACCACGTTGCATAGTGAAACGGTCTACATAGGTGACATTGTTGCTTAACTGGCTATAAGTAGGTCGTTGCGTTTTAGCAGTATAACTCAACTGTGTCCGGACAGAACCTAGTTTTCTTGAAAAAGAAAGATTAGGAAACCAGTTTCCATACATACGGCTCTGTTCATCCATGTGCACACCATCCTTATAATAATCAAAAGTTACATGCTCATATCTTACACCCAATGAAAGGTTACCTATCGGGAACTGACGGCTATATTCGGCAAAGCCACTCAATCCATCTTCCTCTACACGACTGATGGTACTTTCCACATATTTCTCCGGATTACGGTACTCGTCATTGCGACGGGTATCCGTATATTCTCCGCCTACCGAAAGATTACCTCCAAACAACGGATAAGAAAGTACCAATTTAGAAGCTAGCAATTTATTCCTAATGTAACTCTGTGTATGCACATCCCGACTTTCTTGCTCTTGACTGACTTCGTGATAAAGACCTTTTCCTGTAGAAGTATTAGTATAATAGTCTGTATTAAAATCAATATTCAAATCTCCCACAGTACCATTATAATAAACATTTAGTTGATGAGTAGGCTTACCGGAAGTAGAAGAATACTCTTGATTTTCCAAGTGGTCATAAAACTGATTGTTGGCTGTAATATCATTAGAGGTAAATACATCCGACTTCGTATTTGGACGGGAAGTAAGAGTATAGCGGAATCCCAGTGAATGTTTATCATTCAGGCTGTAATTAGCTCCTATTTCACCTCGTAAAGACTTGTCTACTACAGTTCCATCCAATAAATTCTGATATTTCCATAAAGAATCAGACTCCAAGGTATGTACAATATCATTTTTCATGATATATTCGTTCTTTAAATAACGGAATATACCAAAAATATCAAGTCCATTATGGCGGTAGTTTACATTCAATTGCTCTATCAAGTCTACATTCTGGCTCTGATAGTAACTGGAACGGAGATCGAAGCCGAAACCATCTCCGGCACGCCGGATAGTCTGTATACGGATAACGGCAGTTACAGTTGCATCATAACGTGCACCGGGATTAGTAACAACTTCTACGCTCTTAATATCTTCCGAATTTAGTTGATCCAATTCCGAATCATCACGTACCTGCCGCCCATTGATATAAATAAGAGGTGTTCCTTTGCCAAGTACTTCATAGGAATTCCTCTCTTTTATTACACCCGGTACTTTTCCCAATACATCGCTTGCTGATCCGGCTTTAGAGAGTACACTATTTTGTATATTAGTCACCAGTGCGTCGCCTCTCATGCGAGTAACAGGCATATCAGCTTTTACCACAACTTCAGCCAATATCTGTGTGTCTGAAGCGAGACAGATAATTCCAAGATCTGTACTTCTGTTATCTAATGGACGATAAACAGTAGCATAGCCAATAGATGAGATGCGAAGCACATCCTTTGTTTCTTTGACATTGAGACTAAACGCGCCTTCTTCATTACTGATACTTCCTGCCACGAAAGCAGAATCGGGCAAAGAAAGTAACACTATATTGGCATAAGGGACAGGTTGTTGTTGCTCATCAATTACTTTACCTGTTACCATTACTTTACCTGTTACCGTAACCTGTGCTTGCAGCTGCACTGCCAACCCCATAAAGAAGTATAAACAAAAAAGTATATTCGCTCTCATATTCTATATTTTTAAAGTTTCAAAAACACATTATATTACAAAGCTATAGAATAATCAACGGCACATTCTATCGGTTTATTATAGAAGCTATTACCTTGATCATAATTCCTTAGACGACAAGTCATCAGTGAACACTTTTTGTTTAATGTACAAGTAGAACAAGTATCTATATTTTCCAAACTAAATCCTCCTCGGAACATTCTCCATTTATCTCTATTTTCCCAAAGTTCTTTCAAATTTTCTTTTGTAAGATCTCCTACAAGCAATTCTTCATGTCCAAAAGCATAAATACATGGATATAATTTTCCATCCGAACTAACGCCAATATGCGTTGTTCCGGCAGAACAATAAACTTTGTTGTTAACAAATTCATGATAGCGTTCCAAAGTAGCAACCTCTACTAAAGACAAACTCAGAAGATGACCATATTCTTCCTCTAATTGAGCAAAATTGTGTTTTACAATTTCACGTTGAGAGCGTGACAATATTAAAGTCAAATTCTCGTTTGCTCTGCCTATTCTATCTGTAAATCCAAAGAAGATACCTTTTACTCCCAAAGAAATTGCTAACTTTACAGCTTCTTGTAAATAAAGATAATTATTTGAATTAATAGTGTATGTTAAGGAAACTTTTGCACCATGAGCAACCAAAAGTTCAATGTTTTTTACAACTTTATTAAAGACTCCTTTTCCTCTCAGCTGGTCATGCTGCTTATCCGAGTGCCCATCTAAAGATATAGTTAATGATACATTTTTTCTAGATAATGCCTCAACATTACTACTATTTATTAATGTACCATTAGTTAGTACTCTATAATTAATCCTTTTATCGACAATATTATTAAAGACCTCAGAAAAATGTGGATAAAACATGATTTCACCCCCTGTAAGTGTCACATTATGCATTCTGCAATCCTCAAACTGTTCAAAAATGCCAATCCAGTCAGAAACCCCAAGTTCTTTGTATCGACTACTATTAGGAGAAGAACTTTGGAAACAATGTTTGCATCTTAAATTACAATTATGTGTAAAATGCAATTCAGCAGTTAAAGGAGTAGATGTAATAGGAACATCATAACCACAAACTCCATCTCCATTAGGGAAACCATCTCCCTTATGTAATGGAAATTCCGAAGGAACTAAAAAATTTAAAGGTTCTACCTCCTTGCAAAGATTCCAAAACCCTTCCCAATCTATTTTAATATTCTTTTGCTCAATAGCTTCATACAAACTTGAAAAAGACAAAGCCTTATCATGAAATATTTTCAAAAGAGTATAACATGATCTTGTCACATACAAGGTTAAACGAGAAGTAATATCATAAACAGAATATTTTCTAGATTCATAATATGGATCTGTTCTTAATATCCAATTATTTGCTAATGTATATTTTATAGTTAAATCATTTATAATCATAAGAATCTATTTATAATGGTAAGTATTTATCATATATTCAGATATAAAAATTAAGATAAAGAAGGTACTTATCGCTAAGTACCTTCTACTTCAGACTAATCTTTTTAGATTGATCTGAAACAAATCATTAACCATTGCAGCAGATGATTCCACCAAGAGAACCTTCAGATGGTCTTTCAAGATCTTCATGCTTAATACCGCCTTCCAGCTTTTCAGCATCTTCATTACTAATAATATCTTCTCCATTTTGAGGAGTTGAATTTTCAGAAGAATAATTCTTTTTGTTTTCCTCCAAGGCTTTAGCCTTGTTTTCATTGTTCTCTTTCATAATGAATTTATTTTAAATGGTTAAACAATAAGGGTTTGTTTTGATATTGCAAATGTAATCTCCCACAGTCCGACACCTCCGGACTGAACAAAAAAAAATTTTCATTTAACATTCTTTCGTATTCTCATAGAAAGACTGCCTTAAATAAAAGTAACCACACTTTTATTTAAGGCAGTCTTATAGAATCGCTTATACAAGTAGCAGATCAATTCATTGCCGCACCTTAGTTATTGATAACCGGCAATAATTTTAGGCCCTTTCTCTCATTCTTTTTACGCTTGGCATCTGCCTTACGGTTATTGATAACCAATTGATAAGATTCAGCCACAGCATTCAGTTCATCGGCAAAGGCAATAAACAGTTCATTATCATAATAAAAGAACATATCATTTACCAATGAATATAGCTGATTCAATAATCCATTACAGTTCTTATGCAGACTAGTAGCCGAAAGACCTTTCTGTTCTTTCACAATACCACGCTGTGTATCTAAGTCCAAATAAAGATTATTTGCCTTTTCCACTTCAGTGATGCGATCAGCCAGATTCAGTCGTTCTACTGAATCATGGTTTTTCTCTGATTGCAGAATCAAAATGTAACCTGCAATGCGGGCAGACATATCGGAACGGGTAATTATCTTATTCATTTTATAATTTCCAGTCTGATCAATAAGGCTTCTTGCAGCATCTTGATCTTCTTTTGTTCCTATATCTCTTGCTCTTGATGTTCATCTGTAATGCGCTGAAACATTTGCGACGAATATCATGGGCTTCGGACAGACCGACTGTTTCAGAATAAAGATGGCTTTTATTTAACTTTTGACCATATTCAGCTAATATAGCCTGTAATGCCAAATGCTTGTTGGTTAAATCCACTTTATCGTTTGCTGATTCAGGTATCTTTCCAGATCCATCTTTTACAACTGCATCCGACGAACCTTTCAATAGCTTTGCATATTTATCATATACACCTAACCAACGTGACATAAAATCATAGTTTTCTGACAAATTCAGAAAATTAATAGAAACTAATGCTCTTGCTTCAATCATTTGTTACAAATATTTATAAGTTTAATCCTCATTTTTATTTGCGAATTATAATTTTCTTATCAATCTGACCACAGATTGGATTAAGAATACTCAAACATTTGCTTCACATTATCTATATAGTCTTCTTTTACACGTACCATTGTCTGTAATGTAGAGGTAAATATAGAATCCAATGAAAACTGCAAGAATTTAATTCCAGACTCTTTTAAAAAGTAAATATCATCCTCTTTTAGCGGTATTTTTGTACTCAATAAAGGTGTGAATCCATATTGCCCCACTTTTCGTATCACCTCTTTCCAATCAGGGAAAGCAAAAATATCACCTCCTGTCAAAGCCAGATTCCCCCCCCCATATCATGAGCTTCATCTATCACCTTTATAATTTGCCAACTTGTCAAATCGTTCTTCCTGTTTCTATCCGCATAGCAATACATACAATCCGTCCTGCATTGGGTTGTAATCATAAAGTTAAGATTCAGCGGAACAGAAGGACGTTTAGGTATAAAGTCTGTAGTATAAAATAATTCATTATCCGTATAAACACTTCCCTCCGATTCTTCCTTAACAGAAGTCAGCAGATACGGGGGAAAAGAAATCGTCACTCCTTTATAATTCCATCCTACTTTTACTGGATTATCGATTATTTTTCGAATAAACTTATCTATCAGGTCTGGTTTTATATTTAGGGTATTTGCTATATTTTCTATTGAAGCATTTAATTCTCCTTCTCCAATATGTGACAAGATATATCCAATAGAAGGTGGAACTACGCTTGCAAAAGCCATGGCATATTCTAGCTTAGCAGTAATTAAAGCTGATTTAGCAATGATATAAGAACAATTATTTTCGTTTCTAATCACATATTGTGGATTCAAATAGATATACATAATACAGCCGTTTTTATACATAAAATAGTAAGGAGGGCATGCCTCCTTACTAAATTGAATATTTAAGATCCATAATACTTCTATCAACACTGGATGCAAACTATAATCAATCACTCTTTTTTTGTAAATAGTGATATAAAATCTTTTCAATATCGTTTTTAATTTCTATATTTGTTCGCTATACATAAATGCAAATACTATGAAAAAAACAATTGGAATAAAAAGAAACTTTATTATTATAATAATAAGTATACTCCTTTCTGCCTGCACAAAAAAAGAAAATGCTTCTCAACAAGCGTTGTTGCTTGAATTGGTTCAAGCGGAAGCGGTGATGTATGAACATCCGGATAGTGCACTGGGTGTATTACAAGGGATGAAAGTTCCGGCATCATCGGACAAATTGCAAAATGCTACTTGGGCGTTGCTAACAGTGCAAGCCAAGTATAAGAATTATAAAGAAGAACTTGCTGACTCTACCTTAATTAATATAGCCTATGATTACTTTATGAAGCAAAACAATCCCCAACGGAAAGCAATGGTACTTTATTATAAAGGTGTATTATATGAAAAAGCTGATAAAAAGAATGAAGCACAAGAATCCTATTTAAAAGCAATAGAAGAAGTAGAAAAGACGAAAGACTATCAACTGGCACATTTGATTTATAGCAGTATAGGAAATATATACCTATATAATTCGCTGAATGAATATGCATTGCAAATGTTTAAACAGTCATTGCACTATGCGAAACTATCCGAAAATAAGAATTATATATGTTCTGCATATTATGATTTGGGAAAAGTATATTCCGTATTATTTGATTTTGATAATAGCATCAAATATTATAAAGAAGCTATACAAATGGCAGAAACTCTACATAATAATGGTATATTAATAAATGGAATGAACGAATTAGCAGGAGTATATACCGAAACAAAAGATTATCAACCTGCCCTATCCTATGCCCAAAAAGCTTTAATACTTAAAGAAACAAGCGAATTACCCCTAAAAAAAAGGCTAGAACAAAGTTACTTGGTAATTGGTGACATATATAGACGCATTAATAAAACAGATTCTGCCTATTATTATCTGAATAAAACATTATCCTCCAATCGCATGGAAACGATTTGTGCAACTTATGAAATTTTATATAATCTAAGCAAAGAGAAAAAAGACTATGAAAAAATGAGCCTATATTGCGATAGTATGGTAGTTTATCAAGATTCTGTCTGGAAATTGCATAAAAATAAAGAGCTTATGAATATGCAGGAAAAGTATAACCAGCAAAAACTATTGAATGAAAAGAACCAGCTAAAAATAGAAAATAATACTATCATCCGTAATGTACTAATCATATTGGTAGTGGTATTCTGCCTGATAGCTATCCTTATCTATATATACCAGCGAAAATTAATCCGTAAAGAGCATATCATACAAAGACATGAAGAAGAAATACAGCTGAATACCTTAAAAAGACAAGAGAATGAGAGAATAATCAGTCGTAACCAAAGCCGCATGAAGGAACTGGCAGAACAAATGGAGGCGAATAAAGATGCGCAGGAACAGTTGGAGGAGCAAAAGAATGTACTATCTGAAATAAAATGCCAAAATGAAGCCCTGCAACAAGAGAATAAAATGTTGCAGCAACATATTGATAAATATTCTTCTTCGCTGAATGAAAAGTCCAAAGAACTTGAAAGATTGGGACTTTTAGGAGAAGAAAACCAACGATTGCATGATCGTGAAAGATTCCTGTGCAACCAACTGATAAAAAAGACAGATGTCCTTTACCGGCTAAAGACAAAGCCCCAATACATGAAAGACGAGCAATGGGAAGAGGTAAAGGAAACAATGAATCTATTATTCGATAATTATATAGTAAGGCTTTCCACTCTTGTACCTTCATTGACAGAAAGCGATTTGCAGATATGCTGCTTCATCAAGTTGGGAATAGCCAATCCGGGAATAGCTGATTTGCTGGGGATAGAATCGACTTCGGTATCTAAAAGAAAATTAAGATTGAAAGAACGTATCACTCAAAAGATAGGAGCATTCGGCAAAGGACAGACACTGGATCTGTGGCTATGGGAGTTCTAGGGAAGCAACTGTCCACATTCCGCATTCGCACAAAGAGGTAATATTCTAATTATTAGCATATTATCTCTTTTTTAATTGTCCATATAACGTACATATCCGGTCTATCTGTTTTTCATTCTAAATCCATAACTTTGCAGCATAACAATCAATCAATAATATTATTATGAAAACAACTAAAGAATTAAAGATTTGGAGTTTGCGTATGGTATTATTCACCATATTGCTTAGTGGTTTATCGGTGCAGAAAGTGTATTCTTTTTGTAATAGTACAGAAATTATTATAAATGGGAAGTGGTATAGCAATCAAGAAAAAGTTAATACACGAAGCCTGCCATCTATTCCCATCACAGCCTGCACCGATGGCCAGAACATCTACATTGAAAACACATCTCCGGACTGTGACATACAAATTACCATCACCGGTAATCAAACAGGAGAAGTGATGTATGAACAGTTAGTGCCCCAAGCACAAACAAGCTATATTATCATTTCCATAGCCAGTTTCCCATCCGGAGAATATACATTAGAACTAACTAGTGAAGATGGGAAATACTTGGTTGGAGCTTTTAAAAGATAACCCTAATTATTCATCCTAAAAAACTACAAAGACCATGAAACGAGTAGACCTTAAGAAAATCCTCTATATGGATTTTCTTATCCGGCACAAGTGCACAGGCACATCCAAGGAATTTGCAGCAAAGATGGATATGTCACGTTCCACTCTCTTTGAGTACATTGCCTATATGCGCGATGAACTGGAAGTGTGCATCCTTTTCGATAAATTCTTAGGAACATATTATTATGATGGCAAAAATCTATATACGTCATTAGGCTTTAAAGTAGTAGGATAATACGAATTGAAATGTGATGAGAAAAACGGGGCATGTTTGAATTTCTTTTTGATATAAAACCGGATGCAGGAAATGTATGTCCCACCACCCGACTGGCATACCTGATTAGTGAACGGGGAAACAAGGTCTATTATACCGATACCTCCGACTCCGTTTTCACTACCGGTTTGCTGCGGAAAGGAATAGGACGCATCATTTATCCACATGATTTCCGATGGTTTACGCCACATTTGGCATTGCTGGACTATCAACTGCAAGATAAGCAGCAAGTCTATAATGAATATGACATAAACTATCTGTTTATAGCCATAAACAAAACCGACAGAAAGATAGACCTAATGCCGGAAATGCCCGTCGTCACCCTGCCGCCTATTCCTTATAAATTGCTGCCGCAAGGTGCAAAAGACGACGATTTCATCGACAAACTGACGGAAATAAAAGAAGACCGTTCACGCACTGTTATTATAGGCTTGCTGGAAGACGAGGAAGAAGAAAGAAAAGTGAACACCCCCTCACATACGGAATCATTCTACAAAGCCATAAAGCAGAGTGCGAGCATCCATCCGCAATATCAATTCATCCTGCTGACCAATCATGGAGAGGTGGAAACCCGGTTGTTTTCATTACCGCCCAATATAGCCATTTACCGCCTGCCCCGCCTGCAAGCCCTGTTGCCCTTGTGCGACATGGCGCTTATCACCGGAGGAATAACCCACTGGACGGAATGCACCTTTGCCCATGTGCCCATGGCAGAGTTCACGCCACAGGAAATAAAAAAAATTACCCCCGTGAAACTGGACAGGCAGATCATTGATCTACTGGCAAACCGGGAATACATCATAGAACGGCAAAAACACCTGTGCGCCTTCTTTGAGAGCGAAAGTGAAAGGATGAACGAAATAGCCGACTGGCTGATAAACAGAGTAAAACAAAAAAGACAATTATGAGCAAATTTCCATTCTACAAACAGTTGGACGGCATGGACTGCGGCCCCTCCTGCCTGAGAATGATAGCCAAATATTATGGAAAGACATTCTCCGTACAGCAGTTACGCGAGCAATCATACATACAGCGCACGGGAGTTAACTTGCTAGGTATCAGTGAAGCGGCAGCCAGCATAGGGCTGCGCGCCACCGGTATACGCACTTCAATGGAAAAACTGAAACAACAGTCAAAACTGCCATGCATCATCCACTGGAACCAGGAACATTTCGTGGTCCTCTATAAAATAGAAAAGAAAAGGGGCAAAACTTGGTTCTACATTGCCGACCCTGCCTACGGATTGCTGAAATATGAGGAACAGGAGTTGAAAAAATGCTGGATCAGTACCACACAAGGCGGAATAGAAAAAGGAATTGCCCTCTTGCTGGATGTTACCCCGCAATTTTATGAAGCGGAACCCATAAAATATGAAAAGCTGTCATTATGGTATCTGTTTCACTATGTACGTCCCTACAAAAAGGCGATGATACAGCTCATCATCGGCCTGCTGGCCGGCAGTTTGCTGCAACTGGTCTTCCCTTTTCTCACCCAAACCATTGTAGACCAAGGCATAGGGCACAGGAATCTGAATTTTATACAGCTCATTTTGGTCGCACAACTCATGCTGGTATTCAGCCGCACACTTATTGAGGTGATCCGGCGCTGTATACTGCTCCACATCAGTACGCGCGTCAACGTGTCGCTCATCTCGGATTTCCTCTCCAAGCTGATGCGGCTGCCCATGAGGTTCTTTGACAGCAAACTGGCAGGCGACTTGATACGCCGCATCGAAGACCACAACCGCATCGAGAGTTTCCTCACCCAGTCCGTGCTCAATATTTTGTTCTCTACCCTCACGGTAGTCATCTTCGGTATCGTGCTGGCCATATACAGCTGGAAAATATTCCTCATTTTCATTCTGTTCAGCGCAGCCTATATGGGTTGGGTAAAGCTGTTCATGCGCAAGCGGGCCGACTTGAACAGGAAGAACTTTGAACAGATGTCCGTCAATCAGAATAATTTGATGCAACTCATCTACGGTATGCAGGACATCAAGCTGCTGGGCTGCGAACAGCAAAAACGCTGGGAATGGGAAAACATACAAGCTTCTCTCTTCCGCATTAATATGAGTTCACTCAACCTGGGGCAGTGGCAGCAGGTGGGAGCCGTACTTATCAACGAAGTGAAAAACGTACTGATAACAGTTCTCTCTGCCACCGCCGTACTACATGGAAGCATCACGCTGGGTGTGATGCTTTCCATACAGTACATCATCGGACAGATGCAAGGGCCTATCAGCCAATTCGTTTCCTTCATGCAGGACACGCAGGACGCGCAGCTCAGCCTGGAACGTCTCGGAGAAATACATGGCAAGCCCGATGAAGAGACAGAAGGCATGGACCAGGATACCCAAATATCAGGCAAAGACCCGATTCAATTGCAAAATGTAGTCTTTACTTACGGATCAGAAAAATCGAAACGCATCATCAAAGGGCTATCGCTGGACATACCAGCCGGAAAGACTACCGCCATCGTGGGCCTCAGCGGCAGTGGGAAAACAACGCTGATAAAACTGATGCTCGGATTCTATCCTCCCATCGGAGGAGCGGTGATGATAGGCAATCAGTCGCTACAAAAAATCAGTTTCAAGGAGTGGCGCAAACATTGTGGAGTAGTGATGCAGGAGGGATTCATATTCGGCGATACCATTGCCAACAACATAGCGCCGGATGGCAGCATGATAGACAAAGAACGCCTGCTGTATGCCGTAGAGATGGCAAATATACGTGAGTTCATCGAATCCTTGCCTTTAAAGTATAACACCAAAATAGGTAACACGGGGCAAGGATTGAGCCAAGGGCAGAAGCAGCGCATCCTGATAGCGCGCGCCATTTACCGTAATCCCGATTACCTGTTTTTTGATGAAGCGACGAATGCGCTCGATACGGACAATGAGAAAGTGATACAGGAAAATCTGGAGAGATTCTTCAAGGACAAAACGGTGGTCATCGTGGCGCACCGCCTGAGCACCGTAAAGAATGCCGACCAGATAGTGGTACTGAAAGAAGGGGAGATAACGGAACGGGGCACGCACGAAGAACTCATTGCCCGGCAGGGTGATTACTACAGGCTGGTGAAGAATCAGCTGGAACTGAGCGCTTAGGAAATTTAAAAATGAGAATTGAGAATTAAAAAATAATAGCAATAAGGTATGGAGGAAATCTATAAACCTAATACGGACGGACCGGAAAAGGTAGAAGTATATAGCCGCGAAAACAATGATATGCTGGGAGATATGCCCGAATGGTTGATCCATACGGGAAGCTACATCGTATATGGACTGATTGTTTTTCTTATTGCAGGCACGGCATTATTTAAGTATCCTGACACAATAAGAAAAACGATAACCATTGATGACTTGGGAAGTGCGGAATGGATCACTGCCAATCAGGCAGGAATGATAGACCGCTTTTTTGTGGAAAACCAATCACCTGTACAAAAGAACGACACGCTGGGCATACTGAAAAATACTGCCCTACTGGAAGACGTACAAACATTTTGCCGCGTACTGACCAAAATAGAATGGTACTACCGCACCAACGACATCAAGTACCTGCAAGACTATCCCTTTGACCTCATCATGGGTGAAATGTCTTCCGCCTACGAACAGTTCACCCAAGCCGTGCGTACGTGCGTGATGTATCAGGAGTTTGATATCTATCCGCAGAAGAAAAAATACCTGGATGAAGAACTCCGGATACTGGAAAGTACCGGTAAGGCAGATGCCATGGCGGTGCTGAATGTGAAACGCGAACTCTTTGAACTGGATATAAACCACCGGATGGAGACTGCCAAAAACCTCCGGATGCTGGAACTGGCTTACGAAAACATGGTGAACAGCCTCCGCACGTGGGACAAGAAGTACCTCATCAAAAGCCATCACGACGGCATAGTGGTATGGGGAAAGACATGGGGCATGAGCGCCCGGGTAAATGAAGGAGACACCCTGTGCACCGTTATCTCCAAGCAACAGGGGAATCCCCTCGGGCACATCACTCTTTCACAAGACGAAGTGGCGGAAATTGCCGTGGGTGACAAAGTAAATATCGAACTGAACAAATACCCCACCCACTCGTATGGCGTACTGCCGGGAAGAATCGCCTCCGTCTCTTTTGTGCCTTACAATAAAAGTTATGCCGTGGAAGTGGACTTTCCGGACGGACTGGTGACAACCAACAGAAAGGAAATAAAATATGAAATAGACATGTCCGGCCGGGCGGAGATCATCACTTCGAGCCGGAGCATACTGAGCAGGATTTTCGCACCCGTGTATGAATTGTTTTCCACCACGGAGTAACACCGTTTTTTTCACTACAGAGAATAACCAACTTAAACAAAGAAGAATATGAAAAAAGAAGACCCCGACAACAAGCAACCGGAATACACCCGCTATTCCGAAGATGAAGAACAAGTGCTGGACTTGGACGAACTGATGGACGTACAAGGCGGTATAGATGACAATGAAGTGGCCAAATGTGGCCTGGGATGCTATACAGGCGGATTTACCAATCCTACAAAAACACAAGATGAGAATGCCGGAAATGAATAAAGTATATGTGCTGAACCCTCATTATCATCTGAGACATGATATTCACAGGGTCGCATTATTCTCCAGTACGGGGACAGATACCGACTGCTCCCGGAACTGGCATACTTTTATTCACCCGCTGCAAGCTGTCATGCTGAGTTTTTTCACGTATGACAGACCTTTGCAGACAACTCTCCCTCTGCTGTGCGACTTCTTCTGCCGGAGCAAGGAGGAGATGATCAAATGGGTATCGGACTTCATTGATAATCCGACCCCCATTTATACCTCCTCCCAGCAGGGAGAAATTTATTTTCCCAAACGTATATTGATTGAAGCGGAAAAGGCAGGCAAAGCATTGCGTTTTGACCGGCTGCAAGCAAATTCTTTTGTCTGGAAAAAACTGGATCTTACTACAAGAAGGCTGTATTCCGGTCCGTTGCTCCTCACATTCATGCTGACCAACCAATGTGTCACGCATTGTAAGTATTGCTATGCAGATACATCAACGCAAATAAAATCCCCACTCACCACCCAACGCATGATGGAGCTGATCAAGGAAGCTTCAGACCTGCAAGTACAACAAGTAAATCTGATAGGTGGTGAAATATTCCTGCATAAAGACTGGAAAATCATATTAAAAGAATTGGTAAAACGGGGTATTGCCCCCGAATTCATATCGACCAAAATGCCTGTAACCCAAAAACTGTTGCAAGATGTACAGGAAACAGGGTATCAGGGAATTGTTCAAATTTCACTGGATGCCATTCATTCCGAAATACTGACCGCCTCACTGGGAGTAAACGGAAATTATGCCAAAGAGATGCTTCACGGCCTGCAATTACTGGATGACAGCGGACTGAATTATCAGATTTCATCTGTGCTGACCAACTACAATTGCCAAGTGAATGTCTTGGCGGAATTACTGCATGAATTATCTCATCTGAAGCATATACGCGACTGGCGTATTATCCCCGCCAGTAATTCCATATACAAAGAGTATAATGTATTTTCGCATTTGAAACCTACTAAAGCGCAAATTACAAAGGTATTCAACCAAATACGTCCTCTTCTCACACAGGTTTCCTTTCCCGTGATTTTAGGGAAAGAAGTAACCGATAAAAACTATCAAGATACCTGGGGTGGAAGCCGGTGTTTCAAAGGAAGCGAATGCTCTGCATTGACCACTCATATGTTTATATTGCCTGATGGCAAAGTGACTGTATGCGAGCAACTTTACTGGCATCCACAATTTATCATAGGAAATGTAACCACACAAAGTCTGAAAGAAGTCTGGCATTCCCCTCAAGCCTTGCACCTTTGTTCCTTGTCACGTCAGGATATCAACAAAGAGAGTCCATGCAGGGAATGCCGTCTTTTTGAAGACTGTTTCAGTTATCAGAACCGTTGCTGGAGTGATATCATAAAAGCTTATGGAAAGGATTGTTGGGATTTTCCCGATCCGCGTTGCTGTTTTGCTCCTGCCATGAAAAATAAATTAAGTTATGACTGAAGACGAACTTGACAGAATAAAAAAATCATTTGTCCGTTCCAGTGACGAATGTCCCATGGAAGTGGCCTGTCTGCTCACTGTCATGAAATACTATGGCGGTCAACAAGATGCACGCACACTAGCCGAATGGTGTAAAGTAGATGGAAAATATACGTTGATGGGTATGAAACAGGCAGCTATACGTGCAGGAATGGAAGCGGAAATCTGCTTGCAAAACATGGAACAATTGTCCACCAGAAAATTTCCTGCCATACTTTTTGCCATCAATGATTTCGAAGTACCGGGATATGTGGTTTGTTATGGCATTCATGAAGGCCGCTTCATTATTTGGGAGCCGGGATTCGGCCCTATGCAATATTGGGAAAACCAAATGAAAACATTATGGATAAGAGGAATAACTCTTACTCTGTTTCCCACCCACGAATTTATGCAGAAAACGGATTTTCAACTAAAATGGTGGGAGTTGTATCCGTGGAGTAGGAAATGGAAAAGAAGACTGAACCGCTGGTATGAATATATCTGGCTAAATTATCCCTGGTTCAGGGAAATGGTAACACAGCTAAGACGGAAATGAATGGAGCAAGCCAAGTCCAATTATTCCATAGGGGCAGATTGAACCCCTTAGCCGTCAAACTAAGTTTTTTATTACATACGATTCTTTTGTTCTGTGGAGACCAAAGCCCCATAGTAGGTGATAAAACCAGCGAGGCAAAAACCTTATCATAGTCTGGTGCATTAATCATATTAATTAAAGCAATCGTAGGATCATCTTCTGAATAAGCTCCACTAAAAGAAATAATCGCATCTTTAATATATTGATATCCGGCTGATAAGTATACCCATTTATAAGTTGTTCCTAAAGTTATATTATGAGATAAAGAAGGTAATAAAAATGGATTACCACCCTCATATGTATACCGATTAATATACATTACATTACTTCGCAACTGAGCATAATATGGACGAGAGTATAATAGTTGCGCATCTGAATATAGTTGTATTGTTCCCATATTTGAACTAGTGCAAGGTAGGAGAATAGTGGAATAGCCAACTGAAGAAATTGGTAATACTCCTTTTGTTTCATTTGATTTTATATTAAAAGCTCCGGTTTGATCACTGATAGTACCTTGTAAAAAAGTAAAATCAGGCAAAGAAAACAACACTATATTGGCAAACTCTAGCGGCTGTTTTTTTCATCCACTATTATTCCACTAATCATCTGTGCATGTATGCAAAGAGAAACCAGTAAGAGGCAGAAAGTTATATATAATTTTTTCATAACAATATCAATTATTTATCGGTTAAACCGGAACGCAAATGACACAAATCTAACCTCCGGCAGGTTTATATCCATGCTGTACTGTTATTAATTTGTATCATTTGTGTTCCAATTTTAATTTATAGAACGAAATAAATCCGCGTTCCATCCATCAATTCCCATTTATCATCCGGTGGTATGATAGCGGATAATCATTATGTATCATGCATCGCCGCATCTTACATATCTTTTACAAACAGACCTGTTAAAACCGGATGTGTCAAAACTAAACTATCCGCTATATCCTCCTTGGGATTGGGCTGAAAAATCCTTCAGATGTTACAGCCACTCCGCAAACCCTTTGCTGACGGGCGTTCCGGCTGAAGGATTCGATCATTTAACTGTTTCAGCCCGCTTGCAGATGTTTCAGCCGGTAAAAGTAAGGTGTTATGAGATCTCGAAAACTCTCAAGACAGTTTCAAGACCTATCATTATCCGAGGTCGGACACGAAAAAAGACAACTTTCCCGGCACAAAAAGAAGTAAGAGCTTGGAGAAAATGCCTGGTCGTTCTCCAGGAACATTCGATGGCAAGTGGGGAAGTGCCGGTCTTGCAGGCAGATAAAAAAGATAAGTTCGTTTTTAAAAAAGGTCCTTTTCTTTTGCTAAAGACATCCTTATCTTTTTTTTAATGGAACTTATGTTTTTCGAAAAGAACAAGTTCTTTCAGCGCGTGGGCTGGTGTTCTGGCAGGAACCACTTCTACCGGAATAGTGAGGGCGTGAATCGGAACTTGTTGCAAGAATTTGCGAAACTTGTTGCAAGATCCGGCAGAACTTGTATCAGGATTCCGGACCCTCCGACAGGAAAAAACGCGGCTTTTTGAAACCGTACTTTTGTTTTTTGGAAGTGTGCGTTCAAATTGCTGGAACGGACGCCCGTTTTTCAGGCTGAAACATCCGCAAGCGGGCTGAAACAATTAAATGATCGAATCCTTCAGCCGGAACGCCCGTCAACAAGGGGTTTGCGGAGTGGCTGAAACATCTGAAGGATTTTTCAGCCCGAACTTACGGTGCATTACTTCCGGAGTCGTGGACGGTGGTTCGGGCAGACAAATATGTAAAAGTCCATTCCATTGGGAATATATGAAATGATAATCCTCAATCATACCACAAAATATTTGTTTATAGAATGGGATGACGGATGGAACACGGATTTTTTTACTTTACCTGTCATTGGGTTTGCAAGTACAAATTTAAATTTTAAGTCCGTTTTTGTCCGCTTCGTCCGTGTAGTTCGCATTCCATCCCCCCGTTTTATAAATTTCCATTTATCATCCGGTGGTATGATTGCGGATAATCATTTCAAAGAAGATAAAATATGTTATTTCATATTCTTCATTTATTCTTCCCCTTCAAGTATTCATAAAAAGCATATTGCGCCCGTACCGGTTCTTCTTCCGGATTCCTTTTCAACACATTATTCAGATTTTCATCCACCCAACCGGCTTTTCTGTTATCTTTCAACTGAATAGCCAGCATATCTATCAGTTGTTGTTTCAGATCTTCGTCAAGAATGGGGGTAACGGCCTCTATACGCCGGTACAGGTTGCGCCTCATCCAATCCGGCGAACCCATGAACAGAAGCGGTTTTCCTCCATGGTGGAAATACCACACCCGGGCATGTTCCAAAAAGCTGTCCACAATGCGAGTGATACGGATATTTCTGCTATAAGGCTGATTGGGAATCAAGCAGCAGATACCACGTACTATCAAGTCTATTTTCACTCCTGCCTCACTAGCCTTATATAATTCATCTATCATGGCAGGATCTTGCAGCGCATTCATTTTCAAGATAATCCGCGCTTCTTTTCCCGCCTTTGCCATATTTATCTCATATCCGATACGTCTTCTCAGTTCCGGCAGCAGATTAAAACGGGCTACCAACAAACGCTTGAATTTGGGTTCAGTCACTTCTTTCTGTAATACCCGGAATAAAGTATACAGATCATTCACAATAATCTCGTTGGAAGTGAACAAACCGGAATCAGCATATATCCGGGCAGTCTTCTCATTGAAATTTCCGGTACTGATATAAGCATAGCTGCGAGTCTGTTTTCCCTCTTTGTTATACCGCAGTACAAGCGCCACCTTGGCATGCACTTTCAATCCCGGTATACTGAAAATAATATGTATCCCCGCCCGCTTCATCATCTCGGCGGTAGCCAAATTGTTTTCTTCGTCAAAACGGGCCTTAAGTTCCACAAAAACAGTTACTTTTTTACCATTCTGCGCAGCAGCAATCAGCGTATTGATAACAACCGAGTTTTCCGCCACCCTATATTGGGTAATCATGATCTCCTTACAGGACGGGTCATGAACGGCCTCATACAGGAAATGGATGAAATGTTCAAAAGAATGATAAGGGAAATGCAACATCAAATCCTTCTTGCTCACATAACGGAATATGGATTCTTTCTCATCCAAACAATTCAATGTCATGGGACGAGGTTTCAATTGGGTACAAAGTTCCTTACTGGGATTAGGCAGATGAGCCAAATCCTCCAAGTTCAAGTGTTTGTCTCCCGGAACCAAATCATCACGATTGATGCCAAATGCATCGACCAGAAACTCCAGATAATCCGCAGGCATCTTGCGGTCATAGACAAAACGGCATACAGCACCTATTTTACGCTTTTTCACCTTTTTACGCAACTGTTCCACCATAACTTCGGAACTGGTTGCATCATCCACGAAAATATCGGCGTCACGAGATATCTTGCAACAATAACTGCAATCCAAATCATAGCCCGGAAACATACGGTTGATATTCGCCTTTATAATATCTTCCATATACATCAGGTAAAAGTTTTCTCCCTGTCGGGGAAGTTCTATGAAACGGGGAACTTTGCTATAAGGCAATTTGATAATATAGTATTCCTTTTCCCCCGTGTCTTTGCGCGTCACGCGTACCGACAGATACAAACGGTTGTCACGTAAAAAAGTCTTGATTCGATTCTTGCATACCGGAACAGGTTGAAGATAGGGAAAAATTTCTTCCTTAAAGAAATTACTGATAAACTCCTGATGAAAAGGCTCTACCTCCTGTTTACTTTGATAAAAAATAATATGATGCCTGCGCAAAGCCGGAACAATCTTATGCTCATAAATGCGGATACGGTCTTCCATCTGGCTATTGACAGCTTCGGTTATCTGATGTATCAGGTGTCTGGCTTCTTCCTGTGTCATATCATCACTTTGGCCACCGGAAGCGATGGCTTTATGTTCCGCTACACGAATCTTGTAGAATTCCTCCAGATTAGAAGAATATATAGAGATAAAGTTAATCCGTTCATACAACGGAAGGGAGTCGTCATCCGCCTCCAACAACACGCGATAGTTGAAAGACAACCAACTGATATCACGCTTGAAATAATGATATTTGCTCTCCATATTATGCTTAGATTTGTTCCAAATATAGTACCTTTGTCGATAATAAACAAAAAAACTATGACAAGAATCGGATTATTATCGGATACTCATGCATTTTGGGATGACAAATACTTGAAATACTTTGAGAATTGTGATGAAATATGGCACGCCGGAGACATCGGCTCGGTGGAAGTCGCCCGGAAACTGTCCGCTTTCCGCCCCTTCCGGGCTGTATATGGAAATATTGACGGGCAGGACATACGCAGACTTTATCCTCAAACCAACCGCTTCACCGTAGATGGTGCCGAGGTGTTGATAAAGCATATAGGCGGATATCCGGGCAACTATGATCCTTCCATCCGCGGCAGCCTGCTGGTGAAACCTCCCCAGCTTTTTATCAGCGGACATTCGCATATATTAAAGGTGAAATATGACAAGACACTGGATATGTTACACATCAACCCGGGAGCAGCAGGTATTTCCGGATTTCATAAAGTGAGAACATTGGTACGTTTTTGTATCGATAATGGAGAATTTAAAGATTTAGAAGTAATAGAACTGGCGGATAAGTTGTAAGATTAAAAAATCTTTCCGAACTTTGCACGCACTAATATCAAAAACAATATGAAGACTTATCTCGTTACAGGAGCTGCCGGATTTATCGGAGCCAACTATTTAAAATACATCCTGGCCAAACATGACGACATCAGGGTGGTGGTACTGGATGCCTTGACTTATGCCGGCAATCTGGGAACTATTGCATCAGACATTGATAATGAACGTTGTTTCTTCGTAAAAGGAGATATATGCGACCGTGATTTGGCAGACCAACTATTCTCAGAATACAAGTTTGACTACATCGTGAATTTTGCAGCAGAAAGCCATGTAGACCGCAGTATTGAAAACCCACAATTGTTTCTGCAAACTAATATTTTGGGAACCCAAAACCTGCTGGATGCGGCCCGCCGTGCCTGGGTGACGGGAAAAGATGAGAATGGTTATCCTACCTGGCGTAAAGATGTACGTTACCACCAGGTATCTACAGATGAGGTATACGGCAGCCTGGGAGCAGAAGGTTTCTTTACTGAAACAACTCCTTTATGTCCGCACAGCCCATATAGTGCCTCCAAGACAAGCGCTGATATGATTGTCATGGCTTATCGTGATACTTACAAAATGCCGGTAACCATTACCCGCTGTTCCAATAATTACGGTCCGTACCATTTTCCCGAAAAACTGATTCCGCTGATCATTAAAAACATTTTGGAAGGAAAGAAACTTCCCGTATATGGTGACGGAAAGAATGTACGAGACTGGTTATATGTAGAAGACCATTGCAAAGCCATCGATTTGGTTCTGCGCAAGGGTCGCGAAGGGGAAGTATATAATGTAGGCGGACACAATGAGAAAGAAAACATAGAGATAGTAAAACTTACCATAGCCACTATTCACCGGATGATGACGGAAACTCCCGAATATCGCAAAATCTTGAAGAAAAAAGAGTTGAACGATAAAGGTGAGATTTCTATCGACTGGATTAACGAATCATTAATCACCTTTGTCAAAGACCGTTTGGGACATGACCAACGTTATGCTATCGATCCTACCAAAATCACTAATGAATTAGGATGGTATCCTGAAACAAAATTCGAAACCGGTATTGTAAAAACAATCCAATGGTATCTGGAAAATCAAGCATGGGTGGAAAATGTAACAAGTGGCGATTACCAAAAGTATTATGAAAGAATGTATAAAAACCGATAAAGAATACATCTTATAATATTTAAAAAAGTCCCCGGATAAGAAAGGCGTTCTTATCCGGGGACTTTTTTATCTTAATATTTCCAACACCAGATTTCAGCTATAATAAAACAATAAAATAGAATTTGATATAGATATGTTCAACAACATAGCATATTCACTTTTATCTTCGATTACTTTCGTATATTTTTGCACCTACAAGATAATTATAACACAAACAGTGCACTAAAAATAAAATAAAGAAATCATTTTAATATTTATAAATATAAAATCATAAAATAGCAAGAATAAAGAAATAAAACAAAAAACACAAACAAATCTCCAAAGTATTAAAAGGCAGAAACATGAAAAAAGAAAGAAAACAAAAGATTAATCTAACATAATAAGTTTACGATTGAAACCAAACTGATTCAACAACTTGATATAACAATCAACCTTTAAAAACAAATAGTGAATTAATAAAGAAGCAAAAATGAAAAACATGAAGAAAAATCCAAAACAAAACCGGGAAAGCAGCCTTATGCGTAGTCCCCTTATTTTAGGATTGTCAATAGTCCTATGCATACCGGTTGCCTATTCGCATGCAAAGTCAAGTAACATAGTGAAAAATGAATCGGTTCAATCGATCCTGCAAGGACGTACCATCAAAGGTCAAATTATTGATGAGAACAATGAACCTTTAATCGGGGTATCCGTCATAATCAAAGGTGCAAGCACCATAGGAACCATCACGGATTTTGACGGGAATTATGCACTGGAAGTTCCTGCCGGAAAAAATGTTCTCGAAATATCCTATATAGGATATAAAACCCAGGAAATAACCATTGGCAAAAACACACAATTGAATATCAAAATGCAGCCTGATACCCAGACATTGGATGAAGTGGTGGTGATAGGATACGGTACTGTAAAAAAAAGAGATTTGACTGGAGCTGTTGCTTCCGTAAAAAGTGAGGATATTGTCCGAATGCCAACCAGCAATGTACTAGAAGCTATTCAAGGACAGGTGGCAGGTTTGGATATCACTCGCAGTAGCGGAGAAGCCGGTTCCGGAGTGAACATGACCCTACGTGGCACACGCTCCATCAATGGTGACAATAGCCCGTTATTCATCATTGACGGAATGGAAGGCTCTTACGATGAATTGAATCCGAATGATATCGCTTCTATTGAAGTACTGAAAGATGCCTCCTCTACAGCTGTTTATGGTGCTGCCGGAGCAAATGGAGTTATCATCATCACCACCAAAACTCCTAAAAAAGATAAATTCTCCATTGATCTGGATGCCTACTATGGTTGGAATGTCATCTCCAGCTTCCCCGAAGTAAATCGTGGAGAGGATTACATTAATTTCCGCAGAGAAGCACAAAGAACGGTAGGTGCCTGGAACAGCCCGGCCGATGACGGGAATCTTTTTCCCAGCTATATGCAAAAATATATAGACAACAATCAATGGGTGGACTGGTTTGATTTAGCTTCACAAACCGGTATCACCAATAGCTACAATCTAAGCACATCTTATTCTAATGACCGGGTCACCTCTTATTTTTCTTTAGGATATTACAATTTGGAAGGATTATTGAAAGGAGACGAACTGGAACGCTACTCGGCACGTGCCAAAATAGATTTTAAAGCCAATGAAATGGTAAAATACGGACTAAACCTATATGCCATGTATTCTGAAAATGACAAGCGTTACAGCCGTATATGGAACCGTATTCTCTGTATGCCGCCATTGGGTACTCCTTATGATGAAGACGGCAATCTGGTAGACTACCCGTTGGGAGACGGCAACATGAATCCGCTGGCCGATATGGGAGAAGACCAATATGTAAATAATGTAAAGACATTGAGCGTAGCCCCACAGATTTATGTAGAATTGACCCCGTTAAAGGGACTTTCATTCAAGAGTCTGCTTGGCGGATATTTCCGGAATATGAAAGAAAGTAAGTATACCGGCACAAAATCATATCAGGGACTGGAAAGCGGGCTAGTGCAAGCCACTATCCCCAACACCTTCACTTATAATTATAAATGGCAGAATATCCTGACATATAACTTCAAAATAAAAGAGGATCACGATTTCACAATAACCGGAGTCACTGAATGGTCAAAAGACCAAAAAGAAAAAGCGACCGCCACTGCCAACAAATTTGATACGGATTCTTATCTATACCATAATTTAGGTGCTGCAACCGGTACACCCACAGTTTCTTCTTCTTATGTAGGTAGCCAAAAAATGTCCTATGTCGCCCGTATCAACTATAGCTATAAAGGACGTTACCTATTGACATTAAGCAGCCGCTGGGACGGTTCATCCATCTTGGCAGATGGAAACAAGTGGGATATGTTCCCCGCAGGAGCTATTGCCTGGCGCATCAGTGATGAACCCTTCATGCAGAATGTAAAAGCTGTTTCCAATCTGAAATTACGCGCCAGTTACGGTGTCACCGGTAATGCCGGTGCTTCAGAATACGCCACATTAGATTACAGCCGCACAGGCATTATCGGATTTCAAGATGTAGGAGTCCCTTATAGCGGTTATTCCCAATCCATCGCCAACAAGAGTCTGGGATGGGAAAAATCTTATATGACAGATCTGGGATTCGACTTGGGATTATTCAGTGACAGACTGAACGTGGCGTTCGACTGGTATCGGACAGACACCAAAGATATTTTATTCGAGAAAAACCTGCCCTATGCAACGGGAGGTTACGGCTCCTCTCCTTTCAAAATATGGTCTAATGTAGGCGAAACACGCAATACAGGTGTGGAATTAAGCATTACCAGCCGTAACTTTGTCGGACCTGAATTCCAATGGAGCACCACACTGGCATTCTCAACCAACAAAGAAGAAGTGATAAAAACAACCAGCGAAGGCCCGCTTCAGTTCGGAGACTACTACCTGATTCCCGGTGAGGCAATCAAGACTTATTACGGATACAAGTATGCCGGAATATGGGGTACAGCCGAAGCAGAAGAAGCAGCCAAATACAGTCAGAAACCCGGACAAGTCCATATTGCAGAAAATGGTACTCCCGATTACAAGCTGAATGCGGATGACTATTATGTTCTAGGAAGCGCCACACCGAAATGGTCGGGCAGTTTACTTAATAATTTTAATTATAAGAATTTCGACCTGAGCATTTTGTTGATTGCCCGGTGGGACTGGACAATCCCTTACGGTCTGACCGGATGGTATCGTACAGACGGTCTGACGCCTTCACCTACCGTATGTGACTACTGGACTCCTGAAAATCAAAGTGCCCGCTATCCTCGTCCGGATGCAAGTATTACAAACGGACAGGACCCGTATCAACAATGGGCTAACTATTTTGACGGTTCTTATCTGAAAGTAAAAACCATTTCACTGGGCTACACATTCCCCAAGAAATGGTTGAATGCTGTAAAAATTGACAGAATGCGTGTATACTTTACTGCAAACAATCCGTTTATTTTTACAAAATGTGACTATTTGAAAAACTACGACCCCGAAAAGGGAGGAAATGATGACGACGCACCGTTGTCTAAACAATATGTATTTGGCGTTAATATCTCATTCTAAAAACTTATACAGATGAAAAAACATAAATTACTCTCTATATCAGCCGTAATCATGATGTTGTCTGCCTACGGTTGCAGCCTGGATGAATTTAATCCCTCCGGCATCTCCACAGAACAAGAATGGTCTACCCCGGCAGGCTATGAAAAGAAAGTGAACGACTGTTACTTTGACCTGGTCCGCATAGTTTATGGTCAGGCAGAAGACACCTATCTAATGGTTGCAGAAGGTGGAACAGACATTTGGCAAGATACGAATCCCGATGGTACCAACGGTAACTGGAGCAAACTACTCCGTTATGAAGATTACGGTGCTTCCAACGGTATGTTGAATGAAGGATATGCGGGTTTCTATGGTATATTGAGTGCATGTAATGCAGCTGTCCATTATGCCGACAAAGTGGAAGGGCTAAGCGAAACAAGAATCAACGAGTTGGTCAGCGAAGCAAGATTTATCCGTGCCCATGCCTTATATAATATTGTAGAGCAATGGGGAGGCAAATACCTGCCATTGGAGCCTATGAACAGTCCTATTTCCGTTCTTCCTTGCAGTTCGGTTAATGATTTTTATAAAGTAATTCTGGAAGATCTGGAATTCGCCATGAAAAATCTTCCTATCACACAGGAAGTAAAAGGACACGTGACACGTGCAGCCGCTTATCATTTATATGCCAAAGCCTGCCTCACTTTCTCCACCTATACAGACGGTCTGGGTAATACCACCGCCCTGACGGACAGCGAAAGCAAAACCTATTTGGAAAAAGCAAAGGCGGCGGCAGATTACCTGATTCAGAACGCCGGTTCGTTGGGAGTCAAGCTTTATGATGATGTAGAAGCTGTTTTTGATGAGAACAACAATAAAAACAACGAAGAAGCACTTTTCATTGTCTGCCACTCTACCATTACGGCTTATAATCCTCGTGGAAACTATTTCAACCGTGTATGGAAACACTCCGAAGCATACAATAACAATACCTCAGGCATCTATCTTTCGGGCATGACACCCAGTTACGCTACGAACATCAACGGATACGAAGTTCCCAAACTGGCAAAAGGTAACTGCTATATGGAACCCAGCAAGTATATGCTTGATTTATATGGAGAGAAAGACGGCCGCTATAAAGCCTTCTTCAAAGACACTTATTATGTGAATAACGCTACGAACAGTACCAAGAACGGATATACGTGGAACGAGGCCGATGCACAAAGATACGGTCTATCCACCAGCAGGGTCGGTAATTCTGCCTATGATATCACTTTAGGAGATACGGCTGTCTATTTATCTCGTAAGACCTATACACAAGCCGAAAGAAACGCTTGCCGCTATGCCATTTTCAACTTGGAAGACAACTATGCCGACACAAAAAGTCCTCTGAAGTTTTTCCCAAGTCTGAAGAAAGCAGATTGTCCTAGCCTATATGCCGGTTCAAATGCCTCCAAACCTTATTCCTCAGCAGACTGTATTGTCTACCGTTTAGGAGAAACCTACCTGATATCAGCCGAAATTGACTGGAGATTAGGCAACAACCAAAGTGCTGCCGAAAGACTGAACACACTTCGGAACCGTGCCTGTAAAGGACATGACCATAGTATGGATATCACAGCTTCGGAAGTTACCCAGGATTTCTTACTGGACGAGTATGCACGCGAAATGATTGGTGAATGGAACCGCTGGATGACCTTGAAGAGATTCCGTGCTTTCGAAAGCCGTATCACAAAAGCTAATCCGCAAATCACAAAATTCGATAAGAACATTCACTATTTGCGCCCCATTCCCACAGCCGAATTATTGTTGATTGATAACGCTAATGAATATCAGAATCCGGGATATTAACCGGTATGACAAATATAAAAAATAAAAAGACAGCTTGGATAGAATTCACTATCCAAGCTGCTTTTTTAAGAGAGATACTTCACTCACTGAACCATCCCCCTTCTGACCTTAAATTATTCACAAAAGGGCTACCGCAAATAAGTAAACAATAATTATCAGCCCTCTTTCTTTTTGAACGAACCTATGTTACTTAAAATTCAAATATTGCCGGTTTCCTGATACTCCATGCTGCTTTGCAGGACAGAAACGGAAGGAGAACGACATACGTTCAGCCGGAATCAAATAAGGCTGATGAGGATAAGCCCCCCAACTGGTATCACCACCCACTCCCATCTGTTTCAGGTCAATGTTCCATGTCACCATATCCTTGAACTGGATATCGGATAAATGACGCTGCGATTTACGAAGGCCCGGCTCATCTAAATCTTCTGTAGGGAACAGATAAGCACTGGTGCTGACATAAGGCTGTCCGACAACCATCAATCCCTGTCCGGCGGTATCTGTCAGGCTCATCCAACGGACTTCAGTCTTATTACCGTTTTCCTGCGGACGGTCATACGGGAAATACTGATCGGCCACACTTCCCTTGTACAGACCTACATAAGAAGAAGTATTCCGGTCTATATAATTCTCATGAGGACCACGTCCCAGCCATTCCATCTGACTAAACTGCTTGTTCAGTGTAATACTAACCCCCATCCGGGGCAATAAAGGCAATGTATCGTTACCCGGAATGAAAGTACAGTTCACATCCAAATACCCTTTTCCCGAAAAATGATAGGCAACGATAAAATCAGACTCTCCTACAGGCAACTTATAATGAGAAACAACCTCATAAGCTTCTTTACCCAACGCCTTTTGTTTCATGGACAACAGTTTTGCCTGACGCCCCGCATCACGCCACGGACGCAAGGTTTTATTCATGCCATTTCCCATATCATTATCCGTCACAGGACGCCAGAAATTAGGACGTAAAGCTTCTTTTATCAGTTCCGTACTTCCCTCTTTATAAGAAGTCAAAGCACCGGTTTCCTTATCAAAACCTACGCTCAGATTACCGGCTGTAAGTGTCAACAACGAAGCCGCATCATCTGCTATCACCGGTGAAGACTGAACCTCAGCAACAAACGGCTGATAAAATGGAAGACTCACCTGGGCATCAGCCAGTTTTGTTCCGGCTTTCAGCAGACCATCCTCATTTTTCAAACTGGCATAGAAATTCAAGAAATACTCCACACCAGGTTTTACCTGTATGGCTGGAAAAGAAGTCTTGAACTTACCCGTCTGCTGAGGAGCCAGGGATACATTATCAATAGTTCCGGTAGCCAGAAGTTCACCATTCCCCTCCAGCTTCCAAGTAAAATTGAAATCACTTAAATCCGTAAAGAAGTACTTGTTACGTAACTCTACCCATCCCTCATGATAATCCAATAAAGAGAATGCTATATTTTGATATACTTTTTTCACTTCATGGATATGCGGCTTCAAGGTACGGTCGGCGGCAATCAGACCGTTCATACAGAAATTGGCAGAACTTGGAGTACCTTTCGGAGCCAGGTCACCTCCGTATGCCCAATAGAATTTTCCATCCGGTGTCTTTGCATACAAGCCCTGATCTACCCAGTCCCAGATATGTCCGCCCTGTAAAGAGGGATATTTCTCTATCACATCCCAATAATCCTGAAGATTTCCTTCACTGTTGCCCATAGCATGGGCATATTCACATAGAATCAGCGGTTTGGTCGGAAGATAGAGAGAATGATTGATCAATACATCTATCTTTTTATACATTGGACAGAAAATATCGGTATAAGGTCCCTTTATTCCGTCTTCCGAATGCACGGGACGCTGTGAACGGTCATTGGCATGTACCCATTTATAGGTAGCCGCGAAGTTACATCCCTCACCGGTTTCATTACCCAATGACCAGATAATGACACAAGGATGGTTTTTGTCACGCTCGAACATACGTTCCGTGCGGTCTATGAAAGCTTTCTCCCATTCGGGCTGGTTAGCTAGGCATTGATCGGGCTTATATCCCATGCCATGGCTCTCGATATTGGCCTCATCAACCACATACATACCATAAATATCACATAATTCATACCAGCGGGGATCGTTGGGATAATGAGAGGTTCGTACACTGTTGATATTATTCTCTTTCATCAATTGAATATCACGCAGCATGGACGCCTCATCTACCACATGACCGTTATAAGGATCGTGTTCGTGTCGGTTTACTCCTTTTATATAGACCGGTTTACCATTTACCAGCAATTGAGCATGTTTGATTTCGGATTTGCGGAAACCTATGTATTGGGAAATATATTGTTCCGGTTTGCCATTTACACGCAAAGCAATCAGCAATCTATACAGATTCGGTTTCTCCGCACTCCATAACAAAGGTTCTCTCACTTCCTTTTTAAAATGAAGTTCCCGACCGGCAGCATTCCAACGCTTACGCTCATTGTAGATACTTTTACCCGATTTTTCCAACAGGCTTACTTCCACTTCAGCCCCTTTTATTTTACCTTCTCCTGCTTTGCCCAACTCTACAAAAAGATGAAAGTCAGCATTCTTGTATTCCCCGTCAAGATCGGTAACCACTTCATAGTCGCGCACATGAGTTTCAGACCGGGCATACACATAAACATCACGCTGTATGCCGGCAAAACGCCAGTAATCCTGATCTTCCAGATAGTATCCGTCACTGAACTTGAAAACCTGTACGGCTATTTCATTCTCCCCTTGTTTTACATACGGCGTAATATCAAACTCCGAAGGTGTTTTGGAATCCTGAGAGTAACCTACTTTTTCACCATTCACCCACACATAAAAAGCAGAAGCCACTCCTCCGAAATAAAGAATAATCTGGCGTTTATTCCAATGGGCAGGAATAGTAAAAGTACGTCTATAAGAGCCAACCGGGCTGTTTTCCACTGCAATCAATGGTGGATTCTTCTTTATACCATACCCACTGCCTACATAAAAAGGATAGCCGAACCCTTGAAGCTCCCAATTGGAAGGAACTTTAATATCATCCCAACCTGAAACATCATATCCTTTTTGGAAGAAGTCCATCGGTCGTTCATCCGAACGGGGTACAAAATGAAATTTCCATGTTCCGTTCAAGGATTGGAAGTAAGGAGATTGTGATTTATCACCCTGCAATGCCAATTCTTTAGTGGGGTATCCCATAAAATTAGCCGCCGAAGGCAGACGATTGATATGAAGCACATCAAAATTCTCCCAATCATTATCCGAACGGGGGTATTTGTTTCTACGCACTTCTACATTGTCTGTGCTTGTTTCATTAGCGCTCCTGTTTACCGGAGCACCGTCATATTGGGATTGTGCCATACCTGCCAACGACAAAGATATGGCAATCCCTGTCAATATAGAACGAATTTTCATCATAAATATATCTTTTAATAAATTCGGAGTATCCGCATACTGATTTTTACTTCCACTATCATTGATCCAACAACAATCGCAAAATCAAAGCAGAAGACCAACCAAAGTTGGGTGCATTCAACACTTCACCTGTCAGTGGATTGTAGTTTTCATGAATCGGTCCGTCGATCATCAGTCCTTGAGCATGTGCCATGAACTTGCGAGTCAGCAAGTCGGCTTCCTCCACATATCCGTAGCGCTTCAATCCGGTTATACCAAAATATACCTGGTTAAACCAAACCGGACCACGCCAATAACCGAAAGTAGGACGCAATGCAGGATGACTTACATCAAGAGTACCTAGCGGCAGGTAAGAGTTGAAATGTTTTTCATCCATCATGATGTTCTTCACACTCTCGGCTTGTTCCGGGGTAGCAATACCTGCCCACAAAGGCAACCACCCCTCAGCCCCCATCACCTTGACAGGTGTACGGTCATTCAAACGAATATCATAAAAGAAACCACTCTCGCTGTCATACATTTTAGTCTGTACATACAGCTTGATTACCTCAGCCTCCTTAGCCAACTGTTCAGAAAGCTCCTGCTTTCCCAAGATAGAAGCCATTTCCGAAAGTGTCAGTTTATCTACATAAAGGAAGGAATTCAAACAAATATTCTCCTGATCCATCGACCAAGCTTTCTCCATCTCATTCTTTAGCATCCGGGTGTCATCAAAACGCACACCGTTATCCATGCCGCTCTCCCAAGCCGCCGCAATCAGTGTACCATCAGTAGAACCATATTCGCAAATGCCATTGTGATCGTGGTCACGCTCAGCATACCACCATTGATGGAACTTATACAATTTATCAAATATTTCGTCCAAGAACGCTTTGTCTCCTGTAACCTTATAGACATTCATGGCTCCCCATGATGCTACAGGAGGTTTGGAGTCGCGCCAATTGTTACGTGCCTTATTATAACCGATAAAATCAGGAACCATACCATTCTCTGCCTGATAATCGAACAAAGAAAGCATTTCACTCTTGGCCCCTTCGGGATTATAGTACACATTACCCGATGCAATTTGCCAAGCATCCCACGACCAACATCCACCGATGAATCCTGTATAGGAAGGGAAACTACAACCATGGAAGATATCACCGGCAGGAGTACGCCAATTGGAGTTCAACGTCATCAATGCTTTCACAGCAATGTTCCTGTAAGCGTTTTCTTTCATATAAGGACTGTCGGCAGACAGTATCCGTTGAAGCCCCTGATTCCAACGCTGCGCATTCTCGGCAAAACATTGATCAAAAGGTATGGATTTTATTGCAACATACTCCTTATCTGCCTCTTCGCCTTTCAAGGTCAGTGTCTGGCTGTATTCCGAAGTATAACTTTTGCCGGATTGCAGCAAATAGTCACTCTTCTCAACAACTTGCAAACTGTCGTTCCCCACAGTCATCACTTCATCGGCTGTATGGAAAAGCACGGTAGCCGTCACCTCGTCTACCGGCGGTTCGTTACGCAGTGTGATAATCTGGCGATTGGTTCCCCAACGGCGACCGTAGAACGGATAATGGAACCGAACGCCCTTATCCACCTTAGTGGCAGTAGTATTCTCTTCAAAAACACCGCCACTCCAAGTCAGCGACACATTCAAAGGTGTGTCACTAAGATTTGTAATAACAGAACGTACAAAAGCAGTGCGTGAAGTGGCAAAACACAACTCAGTAGTGAATTCCAACCGCGCATCTTTAAAATGTTGTACCAACTTTCCAGGTAGATACTTGGCTGTCTGCATATTACGGACCAAGTCGTACTTTTCACCATTAACCACCAACGTAGGCTGTGCCAACGTTTGGGCAATCCATCCTCTTCCATGCATCGTCATAGGCCCGATGAAGGCACCCGCAAATGCCCTGCTTTGGTTTACTGGCAATGCATAGCCACTCCATGCACCCAGATCAGAGAACAAATTGAGATCCCCATCTACAGGTTGTTCCGGTACATTTTTCACATTCAACAAATTGGGAAAATCTTCCTGTGTCGTAAACAGGGACTTTTCCGGCTGTGTAGCGACCGGGGTACATGCCCCCAGCCAAAGAATGCTACACATTCCATATATAGGAAATAAATGTTTCATAAACGGTTCTTCCAAAATTATACAAACAAGATTACTTGCTATAGTTCGGATTCTGCTCCCAATCGGGATTCAACAGAAATTCACTATGAGGAATAGGAAACAACTGGTGCTTGGTATCTACATAATTCTCAACAAACGGTTTATTGTGAGCTTTCAGCGTTTCTTCTACAATACCCCAGCGAACCAAGTCATACCAGCGCGAACCTTCCAATGCCAGCTCGCAAGGACGTTCTTTGTCTTGCAGATGTTTCAAGACTTCGGCTTTACTCATGGTAAGCGGCAATGCCGGTACATTGACACGTGCACGAACCTTATTTATTATGTTAATGGCCTCTGTTGTTTCACCCTTGTCATTTAGACATTCTGCATAAAGCAACAATACATCGGCATAACGGATAACGGAAACATTAAAGAAACTATAGTCCCAATAATCACTCATACCCTCGGTATAAGTAACATATTTGTGCCAGAAGATTTCTCCTTCTTTGTGGTAATCCTTAAAGGATTTTCCATTCTTATAATAAAAAGGACGACACTCGGGATCGTCAAAAATAAGCGTATGAAGTGCACGGTCGCTAGACTTACCGTCTATAGTCTTATCAGCCAATAACGTCTGACACATCCAATCCGTAGGATAAGCTTCTTCATATGCATCCAGCCCAGCCATAGGTCCCAAATGAACAGTAAACAAGTTATATTCATACTGTCCGCCTGAACGGTCTCCGGTAAACTGAATCTCAAAAAGAGACTCTTTATTGTTCTTGTGCATACCGTCAAAATTATCAGCCCAATTCTCCATCAAGCCAAAAAGACTTCCTTCTTTATCAATGATTTTCTTGAACTCAACTTCGGCTTTACCCAATTCTTTGCGGAACATATAGAACTTACCCAAAAGGGCTGCTGCCGTATAACGCGTGACACGTCCTTTTTCACTTTCCTCATAACTTTCGGGAAGGTCGCTCTGTACTTCTTTCAGTTCAGTCTCAATCAGACTTACCAGTTCTCCCGGATTGGCTTGTGGCGGATAGAACTCTTCATCCGTACCTGCCAATGCCTCCTTATAAATAGGAACTCTCTCGCCAAAATTCACATACAAACGATAATAAAAGTAAGCACGCAAAAAACGGGCTTCGGCTATAGACTGCTTCTTCAAGGCATTGAGTGATTCCGAGTCACCAGGTACAGTGGGAATGTTGGTCAAACATTGATTGGCATAATTAATACCTTTATACAAATTAGTCCACTCCGTCTTGACTACGGAGTTAGTGGGTTCCACATTGAATGATGAAATATTCATCCAACTCGTCACATCATCTCTGTGGGTAATCTCATCACTTCTGTATCCGTCTATTACTATGTAGCGTTCAAACGGTATCGCCCAAGATGCATTCGGCTGCAACGCTCCGTATACACTAGTCAATCCTTTCATAATATCCCCTTCACTTTTCCAGAAAATACCAGGTGATAAAGCATTGGGATTAGAGTCTTCATCCAAGAAATCTGTGCAAGAGGAAAAAGACATTCCGCTCAGAAGAGCTGCATATAATAATATGTTTTTGAATTTCATAATCTTCGTATTAAATTTAATTAGAAACCGAATTTAAGACCCATCATAAAGTCACGACTCAAAGGAATGGCTGCATAGTCATATCCCATCTGTCCGACTGAAGAACCGGTTGAAGGATCATATCCTTTGTAGTTGGTAATAGTGAACAAACGGGTAGCGCCTACATAAATACGCAGGTTACTCAAGCCCATTTTCTTACAATATTTAACCGGCAGATTATAACCTATCTGCAAGTTATTCAGACGCAGATAGTCACCATTCTCCACAAAACGGGTGGAAGTACGAGAGTTCTTATTAGGGTCACCAGACACGGCACGTGGAATATCAGTATCAGGATTTTCAGGTGTCCAAGCATTCAAGGCATTCTTACCATAGTTGAACACATGGTCCATACGCTCCAACTGATATTTAGTATAGTTATAACGCTTAGCACCAAAGTCACCGTAGAAATTGGCTACCAAGTCAAAGTCTTTATAAGCCAAGTTAATGTTGAATCCCAATGACACCTTCGGTGTACCACTACCCACTTTCACGCGGTCGTTTGTATCAAGCATACCATCTCCATTCTGATCTATGAAACGGATATCACCCGGCTTAGCCACAGGCTGCAGAGGCTGCCAGTTGCCGTTTTGATCCTTATAGCCATGAGCTGTGTTCCATTCGTCCACTTCTGCTTGATTTTGGAAGATTCCGGCAGTTTGATATACCCAGAATTCACCGATTTCACCACCTACATAAGTACGCAAAGCACCGTATTCATAGAGATAGTCAGGATTGGCCATAGATTTCAACACACTTTTATAATGAGATAAATTCAAATCCAAATCATACTTCAATCCTCCGGCTTTGCCATGATAAATGGCTTGCATTTCAAAACCGGTTGTGCGCAACTTACCATCGTTCACCAAGATAGAAGAATTATAGCCGGTAGCTAAACTGATGTTACGGCTAGAAAGCATATCCCTGGTGTTCTTAATATAAGCTTCCGCAGAAAGCTCCAGTTTATTGTTCCATAAACTAATGTCTACACCGATATTCTTATACACCGTCGTTTCCCACTTGATGTTACTGGATGGAAAAGCTGTAATGGCATATCCCATGGAAGTTTCACGACCATCAAAAGGATAGTTCAATGCATGGGTATTGTAGCTCAAAGTAGGAATATATCGATAAAGACCTATGTTCTGATTACCCAAAGCACCGTAGCTCAAACGGAGTTTAAACATGGAAACAGTTTCTTTCAAATTTTCCCAAAATGGTTCATTAGCAATGTTCCAACCCAATGATACAGAAGGGAAGAACCCCCACTTGTTACCTTTAGCAAAACGTGAAGAGCCATCATAACGGAAAGAAGCCATAATCATATAACGCATCATGTAGTTGTAGTTCACACGGCCAAAGAGAGAACGGAGGGCACTGCGGGTCTTGGTACCACCTACAGAATAGTTACTTTTAGCATGTCCCATCAAGCTCATACTGTTATTCTCAAAATCAGAACCGGAAGCACTAAGGTCTTCATACTTATTTTCTTCCTGAGAAAGTCCCAATAAAAGAGAAAGATTGTGTATTTCAGCAATGGTCTTGTCATAATTAGCTGTCAATTCCAACAAATCGTTGGTTGTCTGCGAACGTGATTCAGATAAACTAGCCATCGTGTTTCGTTTGGCCGCCCCAATCTCATAGGTAGGTGTAAAAAGACGAGATTTGCTAAAGTACATATTACGGCTGGCATTGAATTTCACGATAAGCCCTTTAATCGGCTCGTACTGCAAATAGCCGGAAGCTGCGATATAATCGGTAGAGCTTGTATTATCAATCAATTTATTAAAAGCAACCTGATTACCGGCATCAGACATACCCATACCAGAGATGGCACCACCATAACCACCATCGTTGTTCTCATCATAAAGGAACGCTAACGGCTCCATATTCGTCACCTGATAAATGGAAGAGAAACCCGAATTGGATTCCAAATCGGCCGACCAACGGCTATAGCTTACAGATTCACCCATTTTAAACTTACCACGGGTAACATCAGAGTTTAAACGGAAACCGAACTTTTCATCTCCGGTAGCAATAGTCACACCGTCCGTCTTACTATAGAAAGCAGAAAGAGACACATTGGAATTAGCACTACCTGCCGTATAACCAATGTTATATTTTTGTGTAAAACCACGTTGATAATACTCTTTCTGCCAATCAGTATCAGCAAACTGAGTCGGGTCTCTCTCGTACTCGCTGATATATTTAGGCCAGCGGCTTTCATCCGTACCTGCATTTGTTAATGCCATCTTACGTACTTTAATAAACTCAGCTGAATTACAAACTTCCAGACGCTTCGGCATGGCACTCAACCCCCAATAACCGGAAAAAGTAATCTTCGGAGCTGAATTCATCGTACCACGATGTGTTTCAATCAAAATAACACCAGCTGCCGAACGTGAACCATAGATAGCGGCAGTAGCAGCATCTTTCAATACGGAAATCGATTTAATATCTTCAGGATTAAGATAAGACATATTACCCGGGACACCATCGATAATCACTAGTGGACCGTTACTTTCACTGTTCTCGCCATCATCATCTTTCCAAGAAGTCACACCGCGTACCTGCAAAGTGGCAGAAGAACCGGCAGCACCACTGCCAAAGTTTACCGACAAACCCGGAGCCATACCTTGCAATGCCATCTCTGCATTTGCAGTAGGAATCTTAGACAGTTTATCACCCGATACTGATGTTACCGAACCTGAAACATCAGACTTTTTCTGTGTACCATAACCAATTACAACCACCTCATCCAATGTCTTGGTATCTTCTATTAATACAATTTTTATAGTAGACTGATTACCTATTTTCACGGTCTTTGTGGTATAACCTACATAAGAAACAATCAATTCAGTTCCCTTACCGATAGATAAAGTAAAACGACCATCCAAATCAGTAATCGTACCGTTTGTAGTACCTTTTTCCAATACACTGGCACCAATGATAGGTTCACCCTGCTCATCGGCTACAATACCGTTTATAGATTTCTGTTGTTTCACAGCTTCTACTTCGGGAGTTGCTTGCTTATATAATACAATATGGCGATTTTCTATTTTATAATCGATACCTGATTTTGAAAATAACCGATCTAAAATCTGGTTAATCGTTTTATTTTCTACTTTAATGGATACTTTTCTATTGACATTGACTTGATTCAGATTATAGGTAAAATAGAAATTTCCTTTTTTCTCAATAGCATTAATCACGTCATGCACCGTAGTATTTTCCATGTCCAAAGACATCTTCACATTCTGTGAATAAGCGATGCCTGCCCAACACGGGACAGTTCCCAATAATAGAAAAAGAACAAAGAATTTCATAATTAACAATGTTTTTCGTAGCCATAGTGATTTTTGCTCACCCAATGGCGTGCATTTCATAATATTATCCATACATTTGTAATTGATTAGTTTGTAATAAATTATAAGGTTACTCATTAATCCGGGTCAAAAGATGGTGGTGCGTCTTCGACCCTTCATTTTTTGCAAAGGTTTTACTTCATAGGCATCCGTTGTTTTTCAAAGTTTCACATACTGTTATTTTTTATATAGGTATACCGTTTTCTTTTCAATTCTATAATCCACCCGTCTGGTTTCTTTCAGCAATTCCATCGCCTGGGCTATGGTCAAGTCTTTCCTAAAATGGCAAGTGAAATATTCTTCAACCAGCGAACTATCCATAATCCTGATTTTCACATCATACCGACGTTCTATAACCTTTGCCATTTCTTTCAAAGTCTTATTGTCGAATCTCAGGTCACCAGTAGTCCAACTATCCACATTTGCCTGCGCCGAATTCCTTATTAACACCAAGCCATCACTAACGGTGTAATATACCTGGTCATTGGGCGACATTCTTTCCTTACTTCTGTCATCTAAGGTTGATACTTCTACCGAACCTTCTTTCAAAGTAATCCAACTCGGTTCATCCAAATAGGCTTTTGCATTAAATTTTGTACCCAACACCCTGATATTCAACATCGGCAATTTCACCGTAAACGGACATTTGGGATTATGTGCCACCTCAAAATAGCCCTCTCCTTCCAATGTGACCGTTCTATATTTTTCCGAGAACTTAGCCGGATAAGAAAAACGGCTCTCAGCGTTCAGCCAAACTGTTGTTCCGTCACTCAGCAATAAAGAAACCCGTTGGCCTTTCGGAACCACTACCGTATTGTATGCTTCCGGTTCCTCTTTCGTGATATAGAACAAGTTTGTCGCAAAAAGACAAACAGCAACCAACACAGCCGCATACTTCCACCATTCCCTGACGGTAAATCTCTGTATCGGTTTCTCTCTTTTCTCTATCTGTCCACTCAAGCCAAGTTGTCTGCTCAGTTGCCGATAAGCTTCATCCATACGTCCTTTATCCGAAAAACGCATTTCAGCTTTCAGTCCCCAGATTTGCTCCAGCTCAAATAAACGCTGACGGTTATCTTTCTCTTTCAACCACTCTAAAATCTCTTTTTCTTCGGTTGCAGTACAATGCTTATTGATATATCGAATTAAAATTTCGTCCTTCATTTACTTTCTTTATTGTCTTTCATTATTAAGACAATTAACCTAGAAGGAACTACGGGGTTAAAAAGAAAAAAAAATGCTTTTTTTGCATTTTATTTTTTACAGACTCCAGAAAAAGCCTGCATGAAGGTATTAACGAAGCAAAAACAACAGACAGAACAATACCTCCTTCAAATCCTCTCTCAAGAATTTTGTGGCTTTCTGTACATGTTCTTCCACCGTACGGGATGAAATATGCATAGCCTCCGCTATCTCTTTATAAGTCATCTCTTTAAAGTAAGACAATTCGAAAGCCTGACGACATTTAGGAGGTAATTTAGAGATGGAAGCTTTCAACAATTTCCGGATATCACGCTCAACCACCTCATTCCACAATTCGTTGGCGTCCGATCCTGCCAGCTGAAAGACCATGCGTTCTTCCGCCAAACGTACCTCCTCCTCATGCCCCAGCACAACAGCTTGGTGCTTCAGATAATTCAGGCAATTATTCTGTGTGCATTTATAAAGGAAAGAATGAATGGCATTGGGTATCAAAGCGGACTTCTGCTCCCAATACATGACAAAGACACTTTGTACAATATCTTCGGCAATATGTTCAGGCACAAAACGGCAAGCTACAGACATCAGACGAGGATAGAAAAGATTAAAAAGAAGACGAAACTCCGTCTCGTCTCCTTTTTGTACTTTATTTATATCTATAGAAATTGTTTGCATCTCCACATCCAATCCAAAGTTAACAGATACAAAGCTAATTTATTTTTCCAACTCCTGCAAACTTTCCATTTTCTTTGTTTCCAGGAACTCATAGATACCACAAAGATGTTCTTTTACCTTTTTATTCCCAAATTCATACACTTTCGTCACTAATCCGTCCAAAAAGTCACGATCATGAGATACAACAATCAATGTACCGTCAAAATCCATCAAAGCTTGTTTCAGGATATCTTTGGTTTTCATATCCAAGTGATTGGTAGGCTCATCTAAAATCAACAGATTCACCGGTTCTAACAATAGTTTGATCATGGCAAGACGAGTACGTTCTCCACCACTGAGCACTTTCACCTTCTTCATGGAAGCTTCGGGGCCGCCAAACATAAATGCACCCAGCAAGTCTCGTATTTTATTACGGATCTCCCCTTTCGCCACATCATCTATCGTTTGAAAGACCGTGAGGTTCTCGTCCAACAAAGAGGCTTGATTCTGAGCAAAATAACCAATCTGCACATTGTGTCCCAGCGTCAAAGTCCCTTCATGCTCTATCTCACGCATGATACATTTTACCAAAGTAGACTTACCTTCACCGTTCTTGCCCACAAAAGCCACTTTATCCCCTCTCTCGATGGTCAATGAGGCATTCTTGAAAACCACATGATCACCATAGGTCTTTCCTACCCCGTCCATAATGACCGGGTAATTTCCACTTCGCGGAGAAGGCGGGAATTTCAACCGCAATGCTGAGGTATCTTCTTCGTCCACTTCAACCAATTCTAATTTCTCAAGCATCTTCACACGGCTCTGCACTTGCAAAGTTTTGCTATAAGTTCCTTTGAACCGTTCTATGAAATCCTTGGTTTCCTGTATCATCTTCTGCTGCTCCTCATATTGCTTCATCTGTTGCTCGCGACGTTCTTTACGCAATATCAGATATTGGGAATAATTCACTTTATAATCATAGATACGTCCCATCGTTACTTCAATGGTACGGGTCGTGATATTATCTACAAATTTACGGTCGTGGCTGATGACAATTACCGCTTTGGCACTATTGACCAAGAAATCCTCCAACCACTGGATGGATTCAATATCAAGATGGTTGGTGGGCTCATCCAACAATAATACATCCGGATTCTGGAGCAATAATTTAGCTAACTCAATACGCATACGCCAGCCACCGCTGAAATCACTGGTAGGGCGATTGAAGTCCTCACGCATAAAACCAAGTCCCAGCAAAGCCTTTTCCACATCTTCTTCAAAATGAGTAAGATCAATGGAATAAAACTTCTCACTCATGGTAGAAACCTTCTCGATTAACTCCATATATGAATCACTTTCATAATCGGTACGTGTTTCAAGTTCCTTATTTATGGCTTCTATTTCTGCCTCCATAGCATGAAGATGCGCGAATGCCTGAGAAGCTTCCTCGAATACAGTACGCCCATCCTCTGTCATCAGATGCTGGGGAAGATAAGCTATCACACAATCCTTAGGAGCCGACACCTTTCCACGACTAGGTTGCCGCACACCAGCCAAGATCTTTAATAAGGTAGACTTGCCCGCACCATTTTTCCCCATCAAGGCAATACGGTCTTTCTCATTTATCTGAAAAGATATGTCACTAAACAAGGTGGTACCGCCAAACTCAACGGTCAATCCATCTACTGAAATCATATTTATTCTTTTAATCAGCAAGAGGGTGCGTCAAAAAAATGATTCAAGCTACCATTTTTTTGACACCCCCTCCTACAAGTTTTATACTTTATTGTTTTTATACTTTTTACCAATATCAGCTTGCCAATATTAATATCAATAATTGGGCAGTCAGAATACGAAGGAACATGGACACCGGATACACAGTAGAATAACCTACCGCCGGAGCATTATTACCTGCTGTCTGATTAGAATACGCCAATGCGGGGGGATCTGTGTTACTACCTGCAATAAGCCCCATCAACATGAAATAATTCATCTTGTAATGCCAGCGTGCAACCGCTCCCATTATTAATAAAGGTATAACTGTAATAAGGAAACCACAACCCACATACAACAAACCATCTCCATCGACAACCGTATTCACAAAATTCGCACCAGCCTTTATCCCCACACTGGCAAGGAACAAAGCAATACCAATTTCACGCAACATCAAATTGGCACTCATAGTGGTATAAGTCACTAATTTCAATTTATATCCGAAACGACCTATCAAAATAGATACAATCAACGGACCACCGGCCAAACCCAATTTTACCGGAGTAGGAATACCTGGAAACGCAATAGGCAGACTACCAAAGAAAATACCCAGGAAAATACCCACAAAAATAGTCACGATATTAGGATGATCCAAACGTTTCAATGAGTTACCCATCAAATTGGCAACACGTTCCACCGCATCCTGAGGACCTACCACCATTACACGGTCACCTACCTGCAAGGTCAAGTTACGTGAAGCGAAAATATCCATACCTGAACGGTTGACACGGGTCACATTCACACCATACATACTACTGAAATGAAACTCACCCAATTGCTTACCATTCATTTTAGGTTGTGTAATCAAAATACGGCGGGATACCATCGGAGTATCCTGCTTTTCCCAATCCACTTCAATTTTAGGACCGATAAAAGCAATAATGGCTTCCGCATCGTCCTCTGCACAAACCACAAACAACTGATCACCAAGATGGAAGACAGTATCACGATTAGGAATACTGACATGACCGTTCTGCAATATACGTGAACAAACAAAGTCACGCCCCATGAAGTCTCTGACCTGAAGCAACGTTTTTCCTGCCAACGCCTCATTATGTACTTCCAGGTGCATCATACGAGGAGTCAGATGAGGATTTGCAGCTTCTTCTTTAGCGATATCCTCTTCCTCCTTTTTCAAATTAATCCGGCAAATGTAGCGGATAGCAATAATGGAACCAATGATACCCAGCACTCCCAACGGATAAGCGCACGCATATCCCATCGCTATCTGCGGACCATTGTAATTCAACTGGCTCAACGCTTCGTTGGCAGCACCCAGTCCCGGCGTGTTCGTTACGGCACCACAAAGAATACCCACCATCATAGGCAGCTCTATCCGACCGTTCAAGCCATAATACAAAGCCACAGCCACAACAATGTTCAATGCGACAATCCCCATTGCCACTAGATTCATGGCAATCCCTCCTTTCTTAAAGGAAGAGAAAAAAGAAGGACCTACCTGAAGTCCGATACAGAACACGAACAATATCAGTCCGAAATCCTGTAAAAATGTAAGTATCTGTGTATTCCCCGTTAAGCCGAAATGTCCGCAGACAATACCGGTAAACAAAACAAAAGTAACACCTAACGATACCCCGAAAAATTTAATTTTTCCCAGCAACACTCCTACTGCAATCACAAAGGAATAAAGCAGCACGATATGCGCTATTGAGTTTTCATCAAATAATAGATTTTGTAACCAGTCCATGATATAATACTATGTTTTTATAAATTGCCGCAAAATTAATGAATTCCCCTCACTCAGCCCAACAATTTGAAAACTATTATTTCATGATTCCTATTTATTTTGCAATATCCACTTTGCAATAAGAACATCTTTTGTTTTCGTCACTTAACAAAATGACAGAAACCTCTCTTTCTCCTTTATGAAAATAGCTAAAAAAAGGATTCTATTTAAAAGGTTTTAGTATATTTGCCCATACTATTGAAAAAGTATGTGATATAATTCTTAAATATTAATACCGAATAAACTATGGCAGATAGTAAAGAGAAACTCTTTTCGGACTTCCCAGCCGTTTCTACGGAACAGTGGATGGAAAAGATTACAGCAGACTTGAAAGGCGCTGATTTTGAAAAGAAATTGGTTTGGAGAACCAACGAAGGTTTTAAAGTAAAACCATTTTATCGCCAGGAAGATCTGGAAGGTTTGAAAACAACTGAAGGACTACCCGGAGAATTCCCCTATGTAAGAGGCACGAAGAAAAACGACAATACTTGGTTCGTGCGTCAGGAAATCAAAGTAGAATGCCCTAAAGAGGCTAATGCTAAAGCACTGGATATTTTGAACAAAGGTGTTGACTCATTGGGATTCTACGTAAAGAAGAAAGACCTCAGTCCTGAATATATCGAAACATTATTGAATGATATCTGTGCGGAATGCATTGAGTTAAACTTCTCCACTTGCCAAGGACATACGGTGGAATTAGCCAAATTATTGGTTGCTTACTTCCAAAAGAAAGGATACGACCTGACCAAGTTGCAAGGCTCCGTCAACTATGACCCTATGGGTAAAATGATGGTAAAAGGCAAAGACCTTAGCAATTTCATCACTACTGCCAAAGAATTGGTAGAAGTACTGGCTCCGCTACCTAAATTCCGTTGTATCTGTGTCAATGCGATAGAACTGAACAATGCCGGATCTTATATTTCACAAGAACTGGGCTATGCATTGGCTTGGGGTAACGAATATCTGAGCAAGCTGGTAGAAGCAGGAGTTCCTGCCGCACTGGCTGCCAAGAAAATAAAATTCAATTTCGGCATCAGTTCCAACTATTTTCTAGAAATTGCCAAGTTCCGCGCAGCACGTATGTTATGGGCGGACATCGTAAAAGAATATCATCCTCAATGCAACCGCCAGCCCGAATGTCCGAACAAAGCGGAAGACGGTACTTGTCTCTGTGCCTGCAAAATGGTGGCACATGCTGAAACATCCACTTTCAACCTGACTTTGTTTGATGCACATGTAAACCTGCTCCGCACTCAAACCGAAGCGATGAGTGCCGCCTTGGCAGGAGTCAACTCCATCACCGTAACCCCGTTTGACAAGACTTACGAAACTCCGGACGACTTCTCTGAACGTATCGCCCGTAACCAACAGTTATTGCTAAAAGAAGAATGTCATTTCAACAAAGTAGTTGACCCCGCCGCGGGTTCTTACTTTATTGAAAATTTAACAATTTCTATTGCCACACAGGCATGGGAATTATTCTTGAAAGTAGAAGACGAAGGAGGAATGCTGGAAGCAGTAAAAGCAGGAAAAGTACAGGAAGCGATCAACGCAAGCAACAAGGCCCGCCACGATTCCGTTTCAAAACGCAAAGAAATTCTACTGGGTACCAACCAATATCCTAACTTCAATGAAAAAGCAGGCGAAAAGGCTCCTGTAGAAGCCAAATGTTGTTGTGGAGGTAATCATGACAGCTGTGAAAAGCCGTTTGCCACATTAAACTTCGACCGTGCTGCCAGCCAGTTTGAAGCACTTCGTTTGCAGACAGAGAAATCCGGCAAACGTCCGAAAGCATTTATGCTGACTATCGGTAATCTGGCCATGCGTCAAGCACGTGCCCAATTCTCATGCAACTTCCTGGCTTGTGCCGGTTACGAAGTAATCGACAATTTGGGCTTCCCCACAGTAGAGGCCGGTGTCGAAGCAGCTATGAAAGCCGGTGCAGACATCGTAGTTATCTGTTCCAGCGATGATGAATATGCAGAATATGCTATTCCTGCATTCAAGGCATTGGACGGACGAGCTATTTTCATTGTTGCAGGTGCTCCTGCTTGTATGGAAGAGCTGAAAGCCGCAGGCATCGAAAACTTTATCCATGTACGTGTCAACGTATTGGACACATTGAAAGAATACAACGCTAAGTTAGGAATTAAGTAAGGAAGAACAATGAAACCGAATTTTAAAAATATAGATATATATGCCGGATTTCAACCTCAGAATGGTATGGAATGGCAAAAAGAAAATGGCATCACCGCCGACTGGAAAACGCCGGAACACATCAATGTGAAGCCTGTTTACACTAAAGAAGATTTGGAAGGCATGGAGCACTTGAACTATGTAGCAGGTATTCCTCCTTATCTTCGCGGCCCGTACTCCATGATGTACACTTTCCGTCCTTGGACTATCCGCCAATACGCAGGTTTCTCCACTGCCGAAGAAAGTAATGCATTCTATCGCCGTAATTTGGCATCAGGCCAGAAAGGCTTGTCTGTCGCATTCGACCTTCCGACACACCGCGGCTATGACCCCGACCATGAACGTGTAGTAGGTGACGTAGGTAAGGCAGGCGTGTCTATTTGCTCATTGGAAAATATGAAAGTTTTGTTCGATGGTATTCCTTTGAACAAGATGTCTGTTTCCATGACCATGAATGGTG